>MDTD01047644.1_pt1 | contig 12298 bp, 12 predicted proteins | sample 811221 | NCBI WGS metagenome assembly MDTD01 (sample SAMN05326646, study PRJNA326480) | marine metagenome | isolation source: seawater | place: Pacific Ocean: South West | collected 2011 | reverse complement strand
GATGTTGATATTCTTGCCAATCCTCAGATCATGATGCTTAATAATGTTTCCTCAAGCATTAATGTTACAACAAATACCCCGGTTTCTACAAGAACAGTAACGAACAACAATGGCGTAACCACAACGGAAACTGAATTTAAAGACATTGGCATTAAACTTACCATTAAGCCTCAAATTAGCGGTGAAGATAGTATTCGTCTAGAGATTCAACAAGAATCAAGTAATATAGTTACAAGTGGGTCAACAAGTTCGCAGACTGCCATTACAACATTTAAAAGAGAGCTTAGTACTACAGTGGTAACCAGAGATAATGAGATTGTGGTGTTAGGTGGGTTAATCAACGAAACTCGACGTAATTCAGCAAATTCGGTCCCAGGATTTCGAGACTTACCCTTGATTGGGGGGCTTTTTGCCAGCAGCAGTGATACTACAGATAAAACAAATCTTCTGCTTTTTATAAGGCCAAAAATTATTCGGACCCAAGATGACCTTAGAAAAGTCACACGAGGTGCGAAATCAAGGTATGAATCATCAAACACTGGAAATACCGCTGAGCAACTTATGAAAGAGATGAACCTTGACTGAGTTAGAAGCTATTCCAATATTGGAAATCTATCCCAATCGTGAGAAACCTCTCGAAGTAAAAATTGAGATATTTGAGGGGCCGCTTGAACTGCTACTCCATATGATTAGGAAGAAAAAAGTCTTAATTGATGAAGTCAGGCTGGCAGATCTAACCACAGCTTACTTGAATTACATACGAGCATTACAAGCGGTTGATTTAGACATTGCTGGAGAATTCTTGGAGATTGCTGCGACCCTAATCCTTATAAAGTCTAGAACCCTCATTTCAAAGCCACCAACTGAGGAGTGTGATGAGGAAGAAGATCCAGAGGAAAGGCTTCGACGTCGTCTGGTAGAATATCAACTTTTTAAAGATGCTGCGTTTACAATCGGTTCTAGAGATTGGCTTGGTAGAGATGTATTCTCCCGAGGAGAAGAGAATATTGAGATGTCTGCCAATAAAGTAGGTGAGATTAGTGCAAATCACACTTTATCGGAGGACATTTCACTCATTGATTTATTGAATTCTTTTAAACATGTTATGCAACGGCGCCCAAGAATACAGCACCACCAAGTGGAACCAGAAAAATACCGAATCGAAGATAGAATCCTTGAATTGCTAAATATGCTTCAGACAAAAAATAACCTCTTATTTGAGAATTTCTTTCCAGGATTTCAAAATAAAAAATACTTTATACTTACATTTCTCGCAGTCCTTGAGATGCTAAAGTATCGATTGATTCAAGTTGTACAGCCAGAGAGTTTTGGTCCAATTCACTGTCTTCCACACCCAGAACTAGAAAAGACTCTTCCTATTTGGCGTGAATTAGAGAGCTTGTAGTTATTAAGCAGTATTGTTGTGAATATTTGCTTAATATCAGTGAACCATTTGGTGAAACAGCTGGTCATGCAAAGCAATTCTTTTTCATTACTTAGCTGAAAGCTAGGTAGGGACGAAAAGCCTTTCAAGATTCAGATGGAGCTTAGACATCTCATTACTCTGAGTAGAAATACAGTCAGCGGTATGTGCTTGGAGGGATTCTAACCAGATTAATTCAACATCCAGGACAAATAAAATCAGAGGGGTTAAAAATATATGCTTATCCTGAAGGGATTCTTTATGACAACATTCCAACCAAAGAAGTGTTTTAGGTATTGGAAAATCATCAAAAGGGAAATTTCAAAAACTACATACCGAAATCTCTTTCAAACAATCGGCAACTGTTTATCTGTACCCATGGCAGGCATGATCAATGCTGCGCTAAATTTGGCAGCTTTTCGCTACACTTAGAAAATCAATTCCCGATACAGGCCATAATATGGAGATTTGGGAATCATCACACCTTGATGGGCATTGCGTCGCACTAACAGTACTGGACATGCCCAGTGGTAAGGTGTACGGCAGAGTAGAATCTAGTTTGATAAATGCATTAATGCATGACGAGTTGCCCTATGAACTTGAATGAGGAAATGTCTTTCACCCAGCTTGCCTACAATTTGTCGAACTAGAGATGAAAAAATTTTTGGCAGATCGACAGTTGAATGGTGGAATTCAAATCACCCAAGATGCGTTTCCAACAAAAAACTTATTCGAAGCTTACTTCCATTTAAAAGAAAATTCAGACGTTAACTGGAAATTTAAATTATATCATCAAGAATTTGGTGGCCTAAATTCTTGTGAAGTATTTAGTGCTGATAAGCCTCACTTGCTTTGGGTTAAAGACAGTATTGAGGAAATCAGGATCGATTATTAAGGAGCCCTGAACATGGCAGACATGTCTCAAAATGATTTAGATTCTATTTTCGGAGGTGAGGAAGGATCTGAACCACCTCCTGCAGAAGTAAGTTCTGAAGAGAGTGTTGAGAACCTATTTGGAGGAGACGACGATGACGGAGAAAACACATCAGTAGCCACAGAAAGCTCTTCAGTCGATGACCTGTTTGATGGTCAAGGAACAGAGATTTCTGGAGTCGATATAGGTGCAACTGATCTTGATTCATTATCAGGAAATTCAGAAAACACAGCTACTGTTAGCGGAGTAGATTTAGGGAGCTTTGGTCCATCTGAGGGGGATACTAACCAACTGAATGAAATGGACAGCATGCTGAACATGGTTGATGAACATACGGTTGAAACAGAAGGTGACTCCCCTCCGCCTAATGTTGACGTAAATTTCTTAATGGAAATGCCTTTAACCGTCACTTTTGGAGTTGGTCGAGCGAAAATGAGCATAAGTGATTTGCTCTCTTTGGGTCAAGGGTCCGTTCTAGAATTGCACCGTCTAGTGGGAGAGGATCTTGATGTATTCGTGAACGGAAAGCTTGTTGCGCGGGGCGAAGTGGTAGTTTATAAAGAAAAATTTGGTGCAAGAATCACAGAGATCATTTCTCCCACTGACCGTGTCAAACGGATGGCAGGCATGGACCGTTATCGGTGACGATCATAGGCCCTGTGTTGTCTTCGTCTTTGGTTAACATATAGTTCTGACGTTCCTTTAGAAACAAGTTCATAAAGAACTGCTTCCTTCTTCGGGCGTGCACGTAAAATACGTCCCAATCTTTGAACATGTTCCCTTGTGCTGCCGCTTCCTGAAACCACGATAGCTACATTTGCTTCAGGGACATCTACACCTTCGTTTAGCACCTTCGAAGTTACCAAAGTGGGATAAATTCCTTCTCTAAATTTTTTGAGTAGTTGGTCCCTCTCACTTGACTTAGTGAGATGGGTCAATACAGGAAGTAAAAATTCACGTCCAATCTTGTAGGCCATTTCATTATCTTGGGTAAACAAAATGACTCTGTCATCAATATGTTGCATTAAGAGTTGCCAGACTTGTTGGAGTTTTGTCACTGCAGCTTGGCTTAGTTTCTTCTGAGCCAAATAAGCCTGAAAAGCCTCTTTCCCATCAAGACTGCGACTGCTTTTAAACAAAAAATCTTGCCAACCATTCGGTTCATCAAATCGAATTCTCTCCCTACGAATAAAATTGACAAATATATTTCTCAATCTTTGATATTCTTGCAGTTCAGAAGTTGTCATATCAATTTCAATGGTTTGAACTCGATATGGCGCCAGAGTACGTCCTTCCAATTCATCTATGTGGACTTGGTAAACCAATGGTCCACAGATTTCGTAAAGAATAGATTCCCTGCCATCAGATCTCTCTGGAGTTGCTGTTAGACCAAGACGAAATGGAGCTATTGAGGCTAGAGCAGCATATTTAAATTGATCCCCAGGCAGGTGATGGCATTCATCAAATATTAAAAGGCCATATCGATTACCATAATACTCAACATGAAGCAGTGCTGAATCATAAGTACTCACAGTGACTGGTTCCCAGTCTTTGTAACCACCACCCACTCGACCAACTCTCATGCCAAAAAATTGTTCTAATAACCCATACCATTGCTGCATCAGATCAATCGTGGGTACATGAACTAGTGTTGGACGAGATGTTCGAGAGATACAGAGCATTGCCAGCATCGTTTTACCAGCTCCTGTTGGGAGAGTAACAACTCCACGCTTTCCAAGTTCAAGCCAGTGATTAAGAGCTTCTTGTTGGTAATTTCTAGGAGTTATTCTTTGGGCAAGATGAAAACAAGTAGGCTCAAAATTTTTGGCACTGTCCAGAAATGGAATGTTTTCTTTATAAAGATATAGGGCAATATCATAATATCTATAGGCAGGAGCACGGTATGAAAGGACTCTTTCATCCCATTTGAGTTGGGAGAAAGTTTTCTGGAGAGCCTTTGGGAGGTTTTTTAGAAGGAGTGTCCCCCTATCGAAAAAAAGTTCGACAGGGGTCACTTTCAGTTAGGAAGGATTGGTTGCTGAAGATTTTTTTCGAGAATTGCCATCCCATTGCTGACATCCAGGGATATGCCGTGGGTCACACATGCCGTTCCAAGCGCATACAATACTCTAAAGAGATTATGTGCTCTGCACTGTTCCCCCATCTGCCCAATACGGACTATGTCTAGACCAAATGCTCCGGAAATTTCGACTTGGAACATATCCACCATTGACCTTCTAATTTTTGCACTGTCGACACCTTCAGGAAGCTTGATCGCAACCACAGAGTTCAATCTATAACTTTCAGGGATGAATAATTTTAAACCCATCGCTTCTATACCAGCCTGTAAGGCTTTTGAGCTATCTAGATGTCGTTGAAATCTCTCCGGCAATGTTTCCTCACAAATCTGCCGAAGGGCCTCATGCAGTGCTAAAATTCCAGGAACTGGGGCGGTGTAATGATATTGTTGATGTCCCCAAAATTTTTGAGACCTGAGAGCATCAAAGCACCAGTGAGGTTGACGAACTGGTCTTTTCTCAATAAATTTCCAAGCATCTTCAGAAAAAGCAATTACCGACACACCCGGAATTGAAGAAAGGCCTTTTTGGCCACCAGAGATCGCCGCGTCCAATCCCCACTGGTCCATCTTCATGGGCATTGTTGTTAAGGTGCAAACGGTATCCCCTATCACCATTGCTCCGTTTTCTTTGGCAATCTTGGCAATATCAGCGAAATCAACAGTCTTGACGCCACATGAAGTCTCCCCCTGAACCATTGTCAAAACATCATATTTCTTTTTTTTGAACGCTTCTTCGACCATTTCTGCGTTAATTGGCCTGGCATCTGAACGTTCAATGTAGTCCACTTCTGCTCCAACACCTTCTGCCATTTCCCCCATTCGACCGCTGAAAGTACCTACTTTTAAGACAAGTGCTTTGCGTCCTGACCAAAGGAGGTTAGTAATAGCCATTTCAATGGATGCCGAGGCAGGACCAGACACTCCCATGATTTTTGTACTATTCGTTTGGTAGGCGTAGGCAGCCATCACTTTAAGGTTCATAATGACTCGGTCCATCGTTTCGCCGAGGTGATTAATCACAACACCGTTTGCTCTCGATACTGCATGAGATATTGGGACTGGACCTGCTCCCATCAGTAGCAAGGGCTCATTTGGTAAAATATTTGATAAAGGCTCTGTAATAGGAGGCTTGATCATGTTGTCCTGATAAAACACAGAATTCATTTAGCACCTTTTTCAAAAAACGATTCAAGCATCCATTTTCTCAGAAGCCAACTCTATTTGGAGCGAAGAGTAGGGAATCTCCCATGGAAAAGATAAGATTTGTTGATCGGTATTCTGACTAAAAAATAAAAGATGAATTCCAAGAAACTGCTCATGCATAGTGAGAGAAATATCACACCCCATATTCGCTACATTTAGTGAGGCTTCTGATAGTGCACTGCTGCAAAGATCCATTTCAAATACTGCTGGAATTATGCCGAGCAGGAAGGCTCTACTTCTCTGGTCCAAGATACAAATTTGCTGATGAACATGGCTCCTCAAAAATTCTGTCAGCAAAGCACGATTCCACTGGATCTCTTTCATAGACGGGATCGCATAGCAATTTGCACGGCAAGATAGCCAGCGAGAATGCCATCTTCGTAATTAAATGAGGGATCTTTATTAAGCTCGGGAAAATCTTGAGGATTTCTAAGATCTTCTGGAGTTAAATCGGGTAGGATTTCTCTAGAAAGTGTGAGCAACTTCTTTCGCTGAAGATCAATCATTTCTTGTAGCTTTCTTTCAGCGAATAGATCTTTGTTCATTCATTACAAAATTACTTAATTTTTAAACAACTTTTTCGACTTCCAATACTCTTCGCAATTTTGCTCGCAATTTCAAAATAATTTTTGTGTGCAGTTGAGAGACTCGAGCCTCACCAACACCAAGAACCGCAGCAACTTCTTTCATGTTCAGCTCTTCAACATAATAAAGTGAGAGAATTGTCTGTTCCCTTTGTGGTAAATCCTCGATCGCCTCTTGTAACCGGCTTTTGAGCTGGTGCATAGACAATTCAGAAAAAGGATCTGAGCCATCCGGATCTCGTAGGATATCCAGAAGACTTTGACCTTCTTCATCTTCACCTCCTCCTCCCAAGTGATCTAGTGTAACCAGTGAGAGTGGGCTAGCATGGGCAACAAACTCATGATACTCGTTTAAAGGCATCTCAAGTTTGGTTGCCATCTCAGAATCACTGGGTTCTCTTCCTAAAGTACTACATTGCCCATTCCAAGCTTTCTCCCATTCCGTAGCTGCCGCACGAACTCCACGAGGTACCCAATCCAGGGCCCGTAATTCATCAAGAATACTGCCTTTAATCCGGTATTCCGCATAGGTTTGAAATTGGATGTCTCTGGAAGGATCAAACTTGTCTACCGCATCTAGAAGACCGATCATACCAGCTTGATAAACTTCCTCATGATCTACTTCTGGAGGAAACCTACTCGTCATTCGGCTTACAATCCGCTTAAGCAGAGGCGCGTATTTCAGTACGAGCTGCTCTCGACTTTGTTGAGATTTGTCGGCATAGGGGTTTACTTTCACTGCCTTCCTTGGCTGAGTAAGGTCTTCAGCTTATACGCCAACTTATTAGACGTTCCCAAAAACTGGTAGTTCTTTGATGATTAACATTTTCTGTATGTTCAACCGAGACTGAGTTTAAAGCGGCAACGGGTTTATGAATTTTTTCGATGCCTCTTGCTATTGAAATTAGGCATCTTGCCGCTGGAGCTTCTGGGAAAGATTGAAGTAATGGGCGTTGAGTACGTACTGATTTGACAAGCAGAGGATCTTTTAGTACGTGCCCCATGAAATCAATCTCTGTTTTTAAAAAATCTCTGGTGACTTTTTGAAGTCTTTCATAAACCTGTCGTCCCTCTACAGGTGATACAACGTTATTAGCAATTACTCGAAATTTATTGATTTGGTACCTCGTCACCATGATTTTTATTAAAGAGTAAGCATCTGTCATCGAAGATGGTTCTGGTGTAGCGACAATAAGTACCTCATCTGAATTCGCTACAAATCTCAGTGTATGGGGAGCAATACCAGCACCTGTATCAATTACCAAATAATCAATTTCCCTTTCAATTTCCCCAAGTTTCCGGAACAGATGAACCTGTTGATCACGATCCATCTCAGTCATTTCCACAACTCCCGAACTTGCGGGCAAGATTTTTATATCTCCCGGGCCATCCAAAATAATATCGTTGATGCTCTTTTCCCCCGAGAGTACGTGCTCAAGGGTGTAGATTGGGGTTAAGTTTAACAAAACGTCAATGTTCGCCAGGCCAAGATCTGCATCGAGCAAAAAGACCTTCCGCCCCATTGACGCGAGGGCAATTGAAAGATTAATGGAAATATTTGTTTTACCTACACCACCCTTGCCGCTGGTGATGCAAAGCACTTTTACTCGGTTGGGATCCGACGTTGTTGTATTTTCCCCGACAATCCTTCGTAAGGAACTTGCCTGGTCATTCATTGAGCGCTTTCTTACAATGGAGATACTGTTCTATTAGCTCAACTACCCGAAATATTGAGCATCAAATCCACCAAACGCTCTTTCGTAGCGACTTCAATGTCTTCTGGGACCTTTTGTCCAGTGGTCAGGAAAGAGATTGGTTTCTTGAATCGGATTGAATGATTGAATATCGATCCATACGAAGAACTCTCATCAAGCTTTGTAAAGATCACACTATCAATCGGGATAACCCCAAAACGGCGCGTTATTTCGTTGAGGTCGCTATCTTTAGTTGTTGAACTTAGTACTAACACATTATGTAGCCTTCCTCGTTCATCAAAGAGTTCTCTCAATTCAAACATTTGTGATTCGTCACGTTGCGAACAGCCCCCAGTATCAATGATGATTACATCGTAATCTGAATAGGTTGCTATTGCGCGGTCCAAATCTGCTTTGTCAGCTACAATACTTAAGGGCACATTGATGATCTTTGCGTAGGTTCGCAACTGCTCAACCGCAGCGATGCGAAATGTATCTATGGTGATCATAGCAACTCTTCGCTTGTAGCGAAGCAGTTGTTCAGAAGCGATCTTTGCAGCTGTAGTCGTTTTACCAACACCAGTTGGGCCAATCAGTGTGAAAATCTTTTGTGGAGCAGTGATGCTCTCAACCCCCCTAGTTGTCTTGACGATTTTCATCAGCATTCTTGCTATGAAAATTTTAACATAGGAGAAGTTTTGAAGATCATCTTCTGCAATGTTTTTCTGAGCTTCCAACATCAGTCTTCTTGCAAACTTCTCCTCCATTCCGCTAAAGCGAAGCTGTTGATAAAGCACCATTAAGTTTTCAGGAAGATTGAGATCATCCATTTGCCCAGCTCTGGAAGCTAGAGAATGCAGCATGTAGCGCATCTCCCCTAACTCTTGCTTCAACTGAGCAACCGTTTGTCCCTCATAGCTGGCTGTGCGGTCCCCAAGATTTTGAATTAGTTCTCTCAGATCCTGAATCTCCTGGCGAAGTGGCTGCAGGGCTTTGTACGGATCTGAAGCAGGATTTGACTGTATAGGCTTTGAAGCCGGTGTTGGCATTTCAGGACTTGCCACCGCCGTAGCACCCTCTGAACGAGGCATTCCGTTTACTGTTGCTCGATATCCACTAGAAGTTGCTTGAGATGAAGCCTGAATATTTGGTTTCACCTGGTTTTTGTCATCGCGGGCTGCCGTTACCTCCAACATAGTTTTGGCAAACAGACCGAACGCCTTATTACCCTCTTTAACTTGCCGAGTTGATACAATAACAGCTTCTGGACCAAGATCTTTTTTAATCAACTGCAGAGCTTCCTGGATATTATTCACGCGATAGCGTTTGAGATTCATGTGTCAGTCCGACAAAGAAAATTAGTTGTTCAGTTCTACCACCCCGAGAGCCTCAATACGGACATCAGGGGCTACTTCGTTATGTGATAAGACGACAAGATTCGGAATAAATCGTTCAAGCAGTTTTTTGACGTGTGGCCGAATAAGAGGTGAACAAAGGAGAAGTGGTTGGTAGTTACTTATTTCAAACTGCTCAATTAGTGCTTCAGTATTATTTATAATCAATTGAGCCATGTTCGGATTTAAGCCCAGATAAGAACCATGACCCGTGTCTTGTATTGCTGACGCGATTTGATTTTCTAGTTCTTGGCTCATTGTTATCAGTGGCAACGTTCCATCTGGCGTTTGATACTGCCTTGTCAGCTGTCTTGATAAAGCTTGTCGTACATGTTCTGTAAGCAAATCTGGGTCTTTTGTTAGGTTAGCGACATCAGCTAAGGTTTCTAAAATAGTATGCAGATCTCTAATTGAAACTTGTTCTCGCAAAAGATTCTGTAAAACTTTTTGAACCACTCCTAAATTCAATTGACCTGGAACCAATTCCTCGATGACTTTGGGGTTGTTCTGGCCAAAAGTGTCAAGAAGTTTCTGAGTTTCTTGCCGGCCCAAAAACTCGAAAGAATGATTTTTGAGAATTTCTGTGATGTGTGTTGCTAATACTGTAGGTAAGTCAACTACTGTGTAACCAGCAAATTGTGCTCTCTCTTCGTCCTCGGAAGTAATCCATATTGCTGGCAACCCGAAGGCCGGTTCAACAGTTTCCACACCACTGATTTCTTCGTCAACTTCTCCAGTTTTCATAGCTAAAAAGTGCCCCACCATCAATTCAGCACGAGCAACCTCAATTCCTTTTATGGTAATCGAATACTCTCCAGGAGAAAGTTCGAGATTATCTTTGATATGCATTGGTGGAACGACATAACCGTAATCAGTTGCCATCTGTCTTCGAATTGCTTTAATTCTCTTAAGTAATTCTCCATCTTGCTCTTCGTCCACTAATGGAATCAGTCCGTAGCCTAGTTCCAAACCTAATAGGTCAACGGGCAACAATGACTCAATATTTTCAGGCTCTTCTTCAATTTCTTGCTGAAGCTTGAGTTGTTCCTGCGCTTCTTCAGCTTGTTGATTTCGGAAATTGTCTTGCCTAGCAAGAAAAGCAAGCCCTCCTGTAATAATACCAAGGGTTAGAAAGGGAAGAACCGGTAATCCTGGAATGATTGCAAAAGCTAAAAGCAAAGCCGCTGAAACATTTAATGCCTGAGTATTACTGAACACCTGCTTGCCAAGATCAACAGATAATTTGTTTTCTGCTGATGCCTTCGTAACTGCAATACCGGCAGCAATTGAAATAATTAGTGCAGGTATTTGAGAGACCAAACCGTCTCCAATAGTTAAGGTTGCATAGGTTTCAAACGCATCACCCGAACTCATCCCAAATTGAGTTACACCTATCAATAAGCCACCAAGAATGTTGATCGTAGTAATTATCAAGCCTGCAATTGCATCACCGCGAACAAACTTGCTAGCCCCGTCCATTGCACCATAGAAATCTGACTCTCGCTGTACGTATTGACGGCGTTGCCGGGCTTGAGTTTCATCAATAAGCCCAGCATTCAAATCTGCATCAATCGCCATTTGCTTACCTGGCATTGCATCTAGAGTAAACCTAGCGGCAACCTCTGCAATACGACCCGCACCCTTTGTAATAACCACGAAATTGATCAGAACGAGAATTAGAAATACGATGATTCCAACAATCTGATTACCGCCAACAACGAATTCTCCAAACGATCGTACTATTGAGCCTGCTGCATCATAACCTTTGTTGCCATTAAGTAGAATTAGGCGCGTTGAGGCCACATTCAACGAAAGGCGGAAGAGAGTTGCGATAAGCAGTACTGTTGGGAAAGAGGAAAATTCAAGTGCATTTGCCGTAAAAAGCGAAACAAATAAAATCAAAACACCTATCGTGATGCTCATAGCAATAAGGAGGTCCAATACCACTTCGGGTAAAGGAACAACTAGGATCATTAAAACGCCAACAACCCCAATTGCCAAAAGTACATCTGAATTTTTGGATAAACCATTTAGGCTTACAGAATTGCTACCTAAAGCCACCTAGTGTTTCCCGAAAGAGAAATAATTTCCTAATGATAAACTAATAGTTGTTTTTACATTTTGCAGAAAAATCCAAGGCTGCTTGCAAATTCTAACCCAACTTATTGGTCAAACTCAGCTTTAGACAGCTTTATATTATTTGCGCTTATTTCTGCGGAGACGATAAACGTAGGCAAGAATTTCTGCAACTGCTTTAAAAAATCTTTCTGGAATTACCTGACCAATTTCTACACTTGCGTAAAGATCTCTTGCCAGTTTTGGTCTTTCCAATATGGGAACATCGTTTTGATTAGCTACTTTTTTTATTCTGAGAGCCATGTAATCAACGCCTTTGGCAACTACCTGTGGTGCACTTGTTGTTTCACGGTCATATTTAAGTGCCACAGAGTAGTGAGTCGGATTAACGACGATTGCATCCGCCTTGGGAACCTCTTGCATCATCCGAGCATTAGACATTTCTCTCTGAATTTGCCTAATTCTAGCTTTTAGCTGAGGATCTCCCTCAGACTGCTTTGCTTCATCTTTGACTTCCTGTTTCGTCATTTTTAATTGTTGTTCGTGATGCCAACGCTGATACATGAAATCAAATATCGCAATTGCAATCAGGGCTAATACCATTCGCCCTGTGACTTCGATGATAACGGAGAAATTGTACATTACGATTTGTTCTGGAGTAATTAAAGAAAGAGCATTAATTCTTGCCATCTCCTCTTCAAAAGTGATTAATCCGATGAAACCAATAAGAAGCAATTTTGCCAAACTTTTCAGCAGTTCCATCAGTCCTTGAGTACCAAAAATACGCTTCAAGCCCTGGAGTGGACTCATTTTGCTAAATTTAGGAACTAATGGTTTCAGTGTAAAGCGAACGCCCACCTGTAGAACAGAAGAGAAAACTGCAACTACGAACAAAAGTATCGCTAAAGGG
>MDTD01167740.1_pt1 | contig 12299 bp, 17 predicted proteins | sample 811221 | NCBI WGS metagenome assembly MDTD01 (sample SAMN05326646, study PRJNA326480) | marine metagenome | isolation source: seawater | place: Pacific Ocean: South West | collected 2011 | reverse complement strand
TACCTTGATGAAGCTGTGGAGTCTACCAAACTTATTGCTTCACGGTGTCATGCTAAACTTGATACAGAGACATTGAAGGAGCCACAATTTGTCACACCCGAAGGTTTCAATGACAATAATGAATATATCATTAGTCAGTTGAAGAAGGGTATGCAAGACAAGGTTGATTCGGGCCAGATACCTGTTGATGAAATACCTAAGTATGCTGAGGCTCTCAAAAAAGAATTAGAGTTGGTTTCAGATAAAGGTTACATTGATTATTTTCTTATTACACAAGACTTTTGTAAATGGGCATATGACCAAGAAATACTAATGTCGCCTGGCCGTGGTAGTGCTAGTGGTGCTTTGTTGTGTTGGTTGTTAGGTATTACACATCTCAACCCACTCAAGTATAATTTGTTCTTTGAGAGATTTATGAATCCTACCCGTATCAAAGAGCCAGATATTGACAATGACTTTGCTGATAAGGATAGGGAACGTGTGAAGGAATATGTAGCAAGTAAGTGGGGTGATGCTAATATTGCATCGGTTGCTGCCTATGCTCGCTACTCTGTCAATACTTTGTTTCGTGATTTAGCTAAGGATAAGAAATTACCTTTCGCTGAATCTAACAAGATAGCAAAGACTATCTCTGGTCACATCTCTTTAAATAAGTCTATGGCTACCTTTGCTGATATTGCTAAGAATAAACCAGAGGTTCGTAATTTTATTGAGTCTATGCCGAAAGAAGAGAGTGATGACTTTGTTGAGATTATTGATACACTCAACGGTAATGCTCGCAATCAGACTATCGCTGCTGGAGGCGTAATTATTTCATCTAGTCCACTGTATGACATGATGCCCTTACGTAAGACCAAAGATGACATTTTGGTTACTGAGTGGCAGATAGATGAATTGGCTAAGATGAAGTTTCTCAAGATTGATATGCTCGGTATTTCTACTCTATCTATCATCAAAGATATTATGGATAAGGTAGGAATGACCATACAAGACCTCTACACCATGCCTGTTGACCGTGAGTTGTTGAGTGAGGATGAACAGGTCTATTATGATAAAGCCTATCAGCTCTTGTGTGAAGGGAATACATACGGTGTCTTTCAGTTCGCTGGTTCTAATATTTCAAGGGTCTTAGCACAATGTAATCCAACAAACATTGAGGACATTGCTGCTGTCAATGCTATCTATCGGCCAGGCGTCATACAGATGGGTGCTTTGGATTCTTACATTGCTCGAAAGAATGGTGATGAAGAAGTTGTAAACGATCACCATCCAATGTTTGATGACATACTTTTACCGACTCAAGGTATTATGATTTACCAAGAGCAATTCATCCAGATGTTTAATATGCTTGGTCTTAGTTTTGGTGAAGGTGATATTCTTCGTAAGATTGCTGAATCTAATGATAAGAAAAAGTGTTATGAATATTTACAGGAACATTTGTATGATCACCCCGAAAAGCTGATCTTGTCAATGACAGATACCAAACAAGTTGCTGATAAACTTATCAACAGTGCCGGTTATCTGTTCAATAAGTCTCATGCTATTAGTTATAGTATTCTTGCTTACTGGACTAGTTATTTCAAGGCCAAGTATCCAGCAGAATTTGTTGAGGTTATGTCAAACCATCATGCTGATGACCATGATCAAATCGCCTTGTGTCTACAAACAGCCAGAACACTCTTGGATGATCCAGAGGTTACACTTGGTAGTATCAACGATTTCTCTTTAGAGTTCAAGGTGACTAATGATCAATACTTTGTCGGCTTATTGGGCATCAAAGGATTGGGTAAGTCTGTTCTTGGTAAGATAAAGAGACATATGCCTTCTAGTAGCGGATGGTTAGATTTCAATGAATTTCTGAAAGATAACCTACAATATAAGATGTGTTCTGCCAATGATCTTAAATTACTTATTGATTTAGGGTTGTTTGACGATTTGGATTTCTGTGCACAAAAGTTTAGTCGTAAAGCTCTCAACGATATTACAGACATATATTATAAGTTGGCGACAATGCCTAAGAGAGATTTAAAGATTATTACCGAAAAACTTTTTCCAGAAGAAGAAGAAAAGTTGACCATCAATCGTCTTATTAGTGGAAAGTTTCTACCATCTATTGTTACTGCTTTTGATGTTGATAAAGATGATGAATATACCGAAAAAGAACAAATCCGTATTGAGTTAGAGTATGTTGGTTTTCGGGTCAACGAAAATAGAGAATTACATGACAAGGTTGTTCAGTTGGTTGAACAAGCAGGTGTTCCACATATTTCTAACTTTGACGATAACCTTGATGACCATGACCCCGTTTACCTTACAGTATCTACAGTTGAGATGTTGAAGACAAAGAAAGGTAAACCTTATGCTAATGTTCGTGCTGATGATGGAACTGGTTTCAGAGTATGGCACAATAAACTTCAATACCATGAAGATGATTTGATTCCTGGCAAAGTGCTAATAGTAAAATTATCTTCTGATACTTTTGGTCGTAGCATTGGTTGGGGTAAGAAGACTTTGATCGGTGAAGAAGAAATAATAGAGACATTACTAGACCCTAATCCTATAGATTGATATTTATTTGGGAGACTATTCATGCAAAAAGACAAAAGAAAATGGACGGCAGAATACATAGAGGGTAATGTAGGTAAACTTACAGCACAAATTGTCTTAAATAATTTGATTGATAACGGCTATAAAATGTGGTTCATAGGTAATACTGATGGTAATTGTTTGTACACAGTTGAGTTATCAAACAATGAAAGAGTTGTAGTTGGTTTTACTTCACAAGAAATTGCTTCTGTATACGTAAATAAGCCTGAAGTAAAGAAAACTCTCTTTAAGATGTTTGGTGATAAGATTGTTTTGGTAGAGTTTTCTTTTCCAAAGATACATAAAATTATGAACAGTAACCACATTCATAGTCAAGACATCACAGTTGGCTCAACAATGGCTCAGAATATTATTGAGGCTTTTAGGCCCGACCCTTTGGAGACCATAATACTAAATCCATCTGGTAAGGCTAGTTTCATACCTCTGAACATAGACTATATGATGGATAAGATAATATCCGAAGACTTGTTTTATGATGACGATGATGACGAAGATGAAGATGGACAAAAGAGTGCTGTTTTTGAGTTGTACAAATTAGATAAGGAAACAAAAAGATACGAGCTGAAAGAAATTAGTGATACAGATTCAAACGATGAAAAAGGTATAATATAAGAGGTTAGTCAAAAAGTATCATGCACGTTGGTTATCTCTCATAATGGTTCTTTACCAACATTAATGTGTAAGTGCTTTTGACTAACCTCTAAAAAAGAAAGGTTATAGAATGACAGAACAAACAGAAGAAAAAATCCTTGACATAAACGAAGAGGCATTAGCAGCCAGAGTTACTTTTATTAGAGAGAAAATGTTAGATGCTGCAGACGTATTACGTAAGGAAGTTCCCGAAGGACTTCAAAACGAAGACTTGGTTGCTAACGAACATTTTAAACAGTGGTTTATTGCAAATAGTATTTATGATGCCTCTATGAAGGATTTGAACAATGAGGGTATCAACCGTATGTTGTACTATATGTTTGAAGAAACAAAAGGCAACATTCCTTTACTACTTAGTCAATATGATATAAAAGTTGATATGGATAGTAGTGGTAAATTAGACAGTATTCAATTAGTAGTTCTTGAAGAAGACGGAGAGATAAATGAGTGAAAATAACGCTGATGAAAAATTAACTGGTATCATTTCTCTTTTAGGACACATAGAAATATTTAAAACAACATTTAGTGACCTAAACAAAACCGCACACATAACTTTTGCTGATGAATCAATCAGCGCTGTCATTAATGATTATTATTTTACACTACTAAGTCAATTAGAATCAATCAATGGTGACATATCAGATTTTCATGCCGCTATTCTTACGATAGCTAATGAAGTAAAATCAATGCCACAAAAAGAAACACCAAAAAAAGAAAGACCAAAAAAGGAAGTTCCATTAGAGCCTGCTCCTAAAGCTGCAGTAGAGTCCAAAGAAGAAAAGGTGCAGGGTATAGAGGAAACCGTGAGAAAGAACAAAACTAAAAATGAGTTGGTTCTTAATATAATAGACTACCTACAGGAAAGAATGGAAACAGACAAGGATAAAGACGATGAGTGATACAATTCTCACACCAGATCAAGTACAGATGGCGCAAGATGCAGAACCAGCAGAAATACTTATTGCTATACACAAGAGAATAGTAGATACAGAAAAACTAATGATGGGTTATAGAAACCATGCTAAGAATCTACAGGTAGAACTGGAGATGTTGAAAGAAAGAATACAAAAGTTAGAAAAAAGAAATGAAGATGAGGATGAACTTTTAGGAGCGCCATACTCTTCTGTATATGGCGAAGATGAAGCATAATAGAAGATACAATAAGGAGTCTGTAAAAAGATTAAGAAAGAGACTTCAAACAGCACAAAATAAAAAGCCTGTTAATAGAGCTTATAGAGAAATGAGTTCGTTAGAAAAGGCTATTGCAATACTTTTAGATGAAGTGGGTGTTGAGTGGTTACGTGAACACCCACTTCCGTACATCAAAGGTCAGTGGAGATACTATGATTTTTACTTGCCACAACACAACCTTTTGATAGAAGTAGACGGTGATTATTGGCACAGTTCACAAGGTAAACCAAGTTGGGTTATTTTGGCTGCCAAAAAGAATGATATGTTAAAAAACTGGATTGCAAAAAAAGAAGGCTATCGCCTGATAAGAATTAGAGAGAAGGAAATACAAGAAAACTTTTCTCTCGTTAGGGAAAGAATTACAGAAGAACTTTCATAAAACAGTTGGTGTATTCGCCTAAAGTATATGAAACAAATTTTATACCAACTGGAGAAAAACTTTGGATTCAACACAAGAATTAGAACAAGCAATACAATCTAGCACTAGTTTGTTGATAGGTGAATACGGATGGATGTTTTTAGCGGGCCTATTAGTATTGTTCTTCAAAACAAGTATAGAATCACTTCTATCTGGATTGTTGGTTTTTGTTGGTAACGACTATAACAACGATGATATTATTCTGCTTGATGGAAGGCCGGGCAGAATAGTTAGAGTGACACTTTGGAAAACAACTTTCTTTTTGTACAATGTAAAAGTGAACAAAGACGGGGAAAAACATATTGTAAGTGGCACTAAGGTGGTTATACAAAATGCAGAGTTAAAAAATCTTAGAATAGAAAAACCATTACCAAACTTTGATTTGGATACTTTACTTGACTAAAATAGGAGAGTGATAATGAGTAGAAAGTCAAAAACAGAAAACGCATCTAAACTAATAAACATTATCAACACACTAATAGAACGCCAAGAAAAATTACTTGATTATGTCCAATACTTAGAAGATTATTGCTCAGCATTAGAAGGTTCAGAGATAGATAATACTTTGGTTAGTCAAGAAATAGAAGATGAAGTTATGAAAGAAATACTAGATAAACATTTGACCGATGAACAGAAAAAAAGAAAAACTAGTATACAAGAAGGTAAAGAGCTGTTTAGCATAGATGAAATTTTAGATGAGTTACAAGATACTGATGAGGATAAGTAAATGCCGTATGTTATAACCGCTGCTTGTGTTGACACAAAAGATACAGCTTGTGTTGAAGTCTGTCCAGTAGATTGTATACACCCAACAGACGGTGAAAACGAACCTATGTTATACATTGATCCAGATGAGTGTATTGATTGCGGCGCTTGTGAACCCGAATGTCCTGTAGAGGCTATCTATGCTGAAGATGATTTGCCCGAAGAGGGTGAAGTTTTCATAGAAGTAAATACTAAGTATTTTGAACTAAAAGATGACCAAGAGGCGTGGTCAGTCTGGAGAGAAGAAAATTCTAACAAGTTTGAGAAAGTAGAAGCATAAAATATAAAAAGGAGTAGTTGAAAGAATGTCGGATTTTCCGTTGTTTCCCGAACAAGCATCAACGGTAGCATGGCAAGTTGATGCTTTATACGGATTATTGATGGCAATAAGTTTATTCTTTATAGTTTTAGTTTTTGGTTTAGTTATAGTATTCTCACTCAAGTATCGTAGAAAATCAAAAGATGAACAACCGAAACAAATTCATGGTTCTATAGTACTTGAACTGGCATGGACTATCATACCTTTGTTTATGGCTATTGGTGTGTTTACAATAGGTGCAGATGTTTATTTTAGAATAGAAAGAGCGCCAGCAGATCCGCTTGAAATTTATGTGGTGGGTAAACAGTGGATGTGGAAGGCTCAACATGAATCTGGTAAGAGAGAAATAAATACTTTACACATACCAGTAGGTCAACCTGTTCGACTTACGATGACTTCCGAAGACGTTCTGCATGATTTCTTTATACCTGCCTTTAGAGTTAAGAAAGATGTTATTCCTGGCCGTTACACATCTATGTGGTTTGAAGCATCAAAAGTTGGTGAATACCACCTTTTCTGTGCTGAGTATTGTGGGACACAACATTCTTACATGATAGGAACTGTCACCGTTTTAGAACAAACAGAATATTTGAATTGGTTATTAGGTGGTTCAACATCTTCCGAATCTATGTCTCAAGCCGGAGAAAAACATTTCTCACAGTTGGGTTGTTCATCTTGTCACTTACAGGGTTCTGATGGAAGAGGCCCATCTCTTTATGGAATATATGATCAACCACGTATACTCAATAATGGTAATGAAGTTGTTGCAGACATTTCTTACTTAAGAGAATCAATTCTTCACCCACAGGCAAAAATAGTTTCGGGTTATGAACCTATCATGCCAGTATTTGCTGGACAGATAAATGAACAAACTTTAGGTCAACTTATTGCTTACATAAAATCTTTGAAAAAAGATGAATAAAATGCTTGACAAAAACCTAATTATTCTGTATATTATGTTATAATAGAAATTATAAAAGGAGAATTAGAGTTGAGAAAAGAAGGCATAAAAACCATAGTAATCGGTGTTCTATCTGCAATTTTTATAGCACACTCAATAGAAAAGAAGACATTAGTAGATGAACTTCAAGCAGAAAATGATGAACTACAATTACTGGTAGATTCAGGCAATCAGTTAATGAGAGCAGCTACTAGTTCGATTGTAGGACTACAAATGACACTAAAAAAATGTAGTGAAGAACTGGATAAGAAAAAAGACAGTATTCATTCTGTTACTGTTACTATGTATCAACCAGTACCAGAACAAACCGACTCTACCCCGAATGTAACCGCTGACGGTACAGTAATAAAAGTTGACAGAGCCAGCGACTATCGTTATGTTGCTGTCTCTCAAAATATGCTAATAAAAAATGGAGGCTTTCTAAAGTTTGGAGATTACGTGTGGGTTGATGCAGGTAAAAAATCAGGCGTCTATCAAGTGCGAGATGTGATGAATAAGAGATACACCGACCGTATTGATATTTTAGAGGGTGTTGGTGTTAGACCATACAAGTATGACAATGCCCGTATGGTAAAGTTAGTTTACGCTGATTAAAAAAGTTATTATAATAGAAACAGTAAAAAAGAAATGAGGTTTTGTGGCTAAGCCATTCTACGAAAAAAGTAATATAGTAAATTTTGAATCAAATGTTTTGTATGATGATCTTGTAAAGATGTCGTTTGATGAGTTGGATAAATGGATTGATAGACTCCGTGAAGAAATTATGGAGCAGTGGGATGATCCAGATAGTCCAACACCGCCTACAATCGGTAAGAATGAAGAAGACATGATAAAGGCTTTCTCACAACTAAGGTCTTATGATGTTGATGATTTCTATATTGATGACCCCGATGATCCCGAATCACTTGGTATCATTGCAAACTTTTCCAAACACGCTGGAACAGTAAATCAATTTTTCCCTACCATGTTGAAGACCAGAATTACTAGTGGTGTAAATGTTGCTGGTGCTCGTAGTGTTTATGATTACTTCGCTGATGATAAAATGAGAAGTCAATTCAAACACGCTATGCTACGGACACTTATAAAAGATAGTATGTGTAGTTACACCAAATCATTACATACAACAAAGAATCCAGACATTGATTGGACGGGAGATAACGCTACCGACTTTATTACTGAGTACACTAACAATGAAGACTTCGGAATCTTTCTGCGTCCATACGAAGATAAAGACCTTGATAAGATACTAAACAAGTATCGTAAACAAGGATACATTACACTAGTGCCGTCTGAAGTAAGAGAGATGTATAAAAACGGTATTGTTGATGATGCTATGTTAAAGTATTGTGGTGGTATAGAAGGCATACAAGACTATACACACAGTGAAAGAAAACCTATCAAACAAAAGAGAAAAGAAACTGATGAAGAGTTTGCCGAACGTCAAAGACTTGATGAAATTGATAGAAGGTTGTACACGATGTATCTCGTTAGATACTATCCAAGAAAGTTTAAGATTTTTCCTAAAGCGCTTCAAACATTTCGTTTGGGATTGGGTCAGCCCGCTGTCAACTTCCCTGCTCTTACAGCACGCTTTCTTTATGAGTTTTTTACAAAGCACATTCCACAAGATCAAAAGATTACCGTCTATGATCCGTCATCTGGTTGGGGTGGTCGTATACTCGGAGCATTGTCTACTGCTCGTCCCTTACACTACGTTGGCACCGATCCTAACACCGACAATCATAATATCACTGCAGAGGTTGATGGAGAAGTAAAAACACAATCGCGTTATGAATGGGTTGCTGATTTCTATAACAAGTTAGCAATGCCTGATACAGAACACCCCGAATATATTAAGATGTATAAAAGGGATTTCAAGAAGTTAGACCCTGCTGAAATAGAGGAAAAGAGAAATTCATTTAGATTTGAAAACACTCATCATGTTTTCAATCAAGGTAGTGAGGTCATTTCAGAACACCCCGACTTTCAACAGTATAAAGGTAAGTTGGACTTTGTGTTTACTTCGCCACCTTATTTCTTCCGTGAACAGTATAGTCAAGATGAAACACAATCATTCAAGGCTTATGGAACATACGAAGAATGGCGTGACGGTTTTCTTTATAACACTTTGAAGACAGCATCAGAATGGTTGAACAACGAAAGATACTTGGTATGGAACATTGCCGACATCAAAGTAAACAAGACAAAGGCTTGTCCTACAGGTTGGTTACCTCTACAACAAGACAGCAGAAAGTTCTTGGAAGAATTTGGTCTTGAGTATAAAGGCGTCATCAAAATGTTGATGACCAGTATGATCGGTGTTGATCAAGAAGGTTTGGAGAACTCCGTAAAAGTAGATGGTAAAATTATGAAACACGAACCAATGTATGTTTTCTGGAAACCGTAATGAAATTAGAAAACTTAGCAATTTGTATTCTCAGCCATGAACGCCATGAAAAAATCAAGAAAACTTTAGATTCCTATAAAGAATCAAGTTTTTTTGATTTGGTTGATGAAAGTTTTATTTACTTCAACCAAATGAGCAAAGATGATATTTTACTTGCTGAAGATTATGAAATGGTTTATTGTGGGTGTGAGTACAATCTTGGTATAGGTTGGGGTATGACCAGTGCCATAAATGTTGTAGAGTCTGACTATGTTTTGTTTTTAGAAAATGATTTTATATTACCTACATCTAAAGAAGAAACATATCGCCAGCTTTCTATGGGTTTAGAGTTAGTAAAGAAAAATGAGTTAGACCTTGTAAAATACAGATCACTAAAAGATCACTTTACTACTTGTAATGAAACAAAAAACTGGTTTGATCAAGGTGAAAGATATGGTTTTGAACCAGAAGTTTGGCACTTGGGTTTTACCGCTGACGATGAATACGGACATAACAATTTAGATATTTGTGAGTTGATTGCTAAGGATGATGAAGTTGAGATGTGGAGAATGTCTTCACAATACGCTCACTGGTCTAACAACCCTTTTCTTTGTAGGAGAGATTGGTTTTTAGAATATGCTAGTCAAATAGGTTTTGATTTAAGACACCGTGTCTTGAAAAACCACACTCGTCACCCCGACTTTGAAGGTCAGATAGGAGATAGTTGGGTAAAGAAAAAGTGTAATGTTGGAATTATAAAACCAGCATTATTTGAACATCAATACTAACAAGGAGAGTCATATGTCAGAATTTTGGGAAACAACAGTTCAGTTTGAGATTGACAACGGAAACGGTAAGATCAAAAAGACAAAGGAATATTATTTAGTTTCTGCAGATAGTGCTTCTTATGCTGAGGCACAAGTTCATAAAATTCTAAAAGGAGAAAGTGATTTCACTGTTATTAGCACAAAGCAATCAAAGATCACAACCGTCCGTACAGTAGATGTAGATGGAAAGGTTATTGAATAATGGGACGTAGGAGAACTTATATCTTTATCATTATTGCTATGGTGTTTTCTTTATCTATTGGAGCGTTCTATGCTACCGCTCAAGATGATGGTAGTTACTACGGAAACATTGAGGTAGAAAGAATGGCCTCTCGTATTGATAGATACATCAAAGCACAAGGTTCTTTTATGTTTACACTACAGACACTTCTGTCACAACAGAGTAAACTTACTGACCTTGAATTAGAAAACTCTGGTATTGGTCGTTACACACACATTGATGCACGACATTACTTTGACACAACAAACGGAAAGATTCTTATAAGGAAACCCGAATGAAAACAATACAAATGGCAGATGTTAAGGAAGGTGTATCCCCATCAACTTACATTCGCCGCGTAAAAGATGAGGAAGCTCTCAAGTTAGTTAGTGGTGGAGAGTGGATTTTTACTAGTAAGACTTCTTGGAAGCAGTTGGTAAGAGATGCCAATAAGACTACTAACAAAGAAGAAAAGAAGACCAAGAAGAGGAAGAAGGCTAAACGTGACAACTAATTTTGATCACCTTACACCAGAGAAAGAAGGTGTAACACTAAACATTCAAAATACGCTTAGTTTAGATGTTCCGAAGGAATTAGCAGACATCGCTGATTGTTATAACGAAGAATGGGATGATGAGTCTGGTCAGGCACATGAACTAAAAAACTTTATTGAACTAACTAAGGATAGGGAATGTTTACTGGACGTAGGTGGTAATATTGGTTTTATGTCTCTAACCTTTTTGGTAAACAATAATGATGATGCAAGAAAATATGCATACTGTATTGAGCCAAGTAAAACTGGATTACAGACTTTAGGCACAATACTAGTTCATAATGATAAAGATGCAAGATTAGATAATGTCTTTGTCTATGAAATATTTATGGGTGACAAACAGGGAAAGGTTGAGTTTCTAATTGAAAAAGGTTCTAACACTCTTGCAGTTACTTATGAAAAGAAGGATGATCCAAACTTTAAGATAGAGACACATGGCGCTCCACCATCTTATAGTGAAATGTCAACGGTAGATGATTTTTACAGATACATAATACAAAAAGGTCGTAAGTTGCCTGATACGATAAAGATAGATGTAGAAGGTTATGACTATCGTGTTTTGCTTGGTGCTGATAAATTTTTGATGATAGCAAGACCATTGATGTTTTTAGAAGTACACAGAGATTTGTTGAATATGTATAATGATGTTGCACAAAACATTTGGGACTTTTTGAAAGCAAGAGACTATGATATGTACACTCTACAAAGAAAGAAGATAAAGGACATAGAAGAATATTTTAGTTTATTCGACAACACTTCTGAATTAAGATTAGTATGTTCGCCAACTGAAAGTGAGCCGTTATGGAAATAGTTTTGGTTGTTTTTCTACTGATTATTTTAGTATTAGCAATTGCCTTATTTAGATCAATTAGTATAATTTCTTTCTATAGAGATTTCTACGATGATATTTATAATAGGCTTGGCCTGTTTGAAAGTATTATAGGCAATGTTTTAGAAAAAGAGATTTACGTTAGCGACCCTGTTATAAGAGACTTAGTTGATGAGTTGAGGTCATTACAATTTTTTATTAGTCAGTTAGAAGAACAACAAACATTTAGTTCTCTTGGTGAGAAAATAGATGAGTAAACATTTAGAAAAATTAAAAGACATTGAGTTGTTTGAGGGTAAAACACTGGATGAAATATTCCAAGTGATTTACGATATGAGTATAGAACAACAGAAAGAAGCCATGTCCGCATTTAAGAAGTTGAATGAGTTTGTACAGGATACGGAAGATGCTTTTATGCTCGGTGATAAGGGTGCTCCATATTTGGACAACGCCCATAAAGCCACAGACAACTTAATCAAAATGGTTACCGCCTCTCATAAACTAATTAACAAAGAAGAAGAGGCTGAAAACCAAAACATTTCATCTGCTGATATTTTATCAGTTTTGGATAG
>MDTD01127652.1_pt1 | contig 12299 bp, 10 predicted proteins | sample 811221 | NCBI WGS metagenome assembly MDTD01 (sample SAMN05326646, study PRJNA326480) | marine metagenome | isolation source: seawater | place: Pacific Ocean: South West | collected 2011 | reverse complement strand
TCCCTCGTGGGGTCCCGAGCGGGGCCGCCAGGTCACCGCACAGTTCTTGGAGGTGATGGTGATGCCCCGCTCCTTCTCGAGGGGGTCGGAATCGAGGACGCAGTCGGCCTCGTCACGGTTGAGTTCCATCGAACCGCAGTAGGCCAGCAGGGAATCGACCAGGGTGGTCTTGCCGTGGTCGACGTGCGCGATGATCGCGAGGTTCCTGAGATCGGGATCGGCGGTGTGGTTCATGGACGGCTCGGGGAAAGGGGCGGGCATGGTATCCGAAAGCCGGACGAAACCCGACATGCATCTCCAGATCGGCATCTGGAGGATGCGTTCTTGACATGACCGCATCCTGCCGGATGATGGTTCCATGCAGCACCTGCAAACCATGACCCTGTCCACCCTCATCGGACTGTCCGGATCGGTACTGGCCGAGGTGCTTCTGGTCCCCGAGGACTTCCCCACCATCCAGGCCGCCATGGACAACGCGTCCGCCGGCGACGTGATCGACCTCGCTCCCGGGACCTGGACCGATCAGGTCGTCTGGGGGCTTTCGGGAGTGACCCTGCGGGGCCGCAACGGAGACGGATCGACGGTGATCGACGGCGGTGAGTACGACTGGAGCCCGGTGGTGTGCTTCGGCGATCCGTGCACCATCGAGCACATCACCTTCCGGAACGGCACCGGTTCGAACGTGTTCGGCATCGTGCGCGGCGGGGCCATCTACGCCGAGTACAGCTCCATCACCATCACCGATTGCGTATTCGAATCGAACCGACTGGTCCTTGACGAGTTCGACTTCACCACCTGGGGCGGCGCCATCGCCGGCTACGGCGCCCCGATGACCATCGAACGATGCGTCTTCACCGGGAACAGTTCTGAAGGTGCCGGCGGTGCGATCTACGCCAACAACGCCGCGATCACCGTTCGCAGTTGCGAGTTCACGGACAACGCCGCCCTCGAGACCGGCGGCGGCATCGCGGGCGAGTGGCTCGACCTGACGGTCGACGGCTGCACCTTCCGTGGCAACCGTGCCGATTGGCTCGGCGGAGGCATTCATCTGAAGACCGCCGAGAACGATCCGGTGGGAACCAGCAGCACGGTGACCGACTGCCGATTCGTCCGCAACAACGCCTCCGACGCCGGGTTCGGCATGGGCGGCGGCATCGCGATCGAACACGCGCAGCTCGTCCGGGTCTCCGATTCCAGCTTCGAGGACAACTACGGCTACATCGCCGGTGCCATTCGCGGCGGAGACGCCGGCAGCAACGGAGTCGTCGAGACCAGCAACGTCCTGTACTGCGGCAATTCCCTCGCGAACAACTGGGGCGAGGTGATCGACGACGGCACGTCCGTCTTCGAGCCGAGCTGCCCGTGCTCGGTCGATACCGACGGCGACGGCACGATCGGAGTCGACGACCTCCTCCGGGTGCTCTCGGCCTGGGGCTCGTTCGACCCCGGTGCGGACGTGGACAACGACGGCGTGATCGGCGTCGACGACCTTCTGGCGGTGATCGCCGCCTGGGGCACGGACTGTAAATAAAAAGTTCCCGCCGCTGTGAGATGGCCTCGTCACCGGACGCATTGAGTTCGAAGGATCCCTTCGGGTCCCCCACGGATGAGAGACTGGAGGCCGACCATGCATACGATCACCCGACTCATTGCGACATCCACGCTTTCTTCCTGCCTGGCGGCCGGAGCCTTGGCGGACACCGCCCCCTTTCCCATCGCCGGTGGAGGCGACACCTACGTGTTCACCGCGATCGGACCGTGGTCCAACGAGCACTGCCATCATTCCAACTCCGTCGACCTCGAACTGGCGGACCTGCTGCAGGGGGCGACGGACGAGGCGAGCTGCCTGCTGGATGACGCACGCTTCGCCGATGCCTCCGCCGAAGTCGGATTCCTGCTGGATGAGGATGGATTCACCGCCGCGTTCGGCGGCCAGGGGCATGCGGAGGGAGCCGAGACATTCAACCGGCACGACGTCAACACCGATCTTGAGCTCGGATTCAGTGTCGACACGCGACTCCGCGTCGACTGGACCATGGAGGCCGGCGGCCTCGGATCCGCAGGGTTCCAGATGCGGCGACTCGGAGACATTGGCGGCGAACTGGACGTGAGCCCGGCGGTGATCGACCGGAGCATCAGTTCCTACATCGAACCCCTCTCCGAACAGGGGCAGGATGTGGTGTTCATTCCGGCCGGGCGATGGAACCTGCGAATGATCTCGAACCACCAGGCCTCCGGCGACTGGGAGGAGGGCTTCCAACAGTCATGGAGCGAATGCACGCACATCGCGACCATCGTGGCCCTGGGGGACGTCGACGGTGACGGAGTGGTCGGAGTGGCGGACCTCCTCGACGTGATCGCCCACTGGGGCGTCGTCGAGGCGGACGATGCAGACGCCCGTCTCGCCGACCTCGACGACAACGACACGATCGACGTGGACGATCTGCTCCGGGTCATCTCGGACTGGGGCTGAACTCCGGGGTGGAAGACGCAGCCGGCTCCGGATCAGACGGCGGCCTCGGCCAGCAGCCCGTCCAGGATCGCGTTGAAGGTCGAGCTGGGCCGCATGACGGAGGAGGCCTTCGATTCATCCGGCATGTAGTAGCCGCCCACGTCCGTGGCGGGCCCCTGGGCGGAGTTGAGTTCCTCGACGATGAGCGACTCCGCTTCGACCAGGGCGTCCGCGACCGGCGTGAACCGGGCCGCCAGCGTGGCGTCGTCGGTCTGCCCGGCGAGTTCGAGGGCCCAGTACATGGCGAGATAGAAATGGCTACCGCGGTTGTCGAGCTCCCCGCAGTGACGGGACGGAGAGCGGTTCTCCATGAGGTAGCGCGTCGTGGCGTCGTCGAGGGTCCGTCCCAGCACCCCCGCCGTGGCGTGGTCGAGATGGGAGGAGAGGAACTCCAGGGAGGCACCGAGGGCCATGAACTCGCCGAGTGAATCCCATCGGAGGTGGTTCTCCTGTTCGAACTGCTGGACCAGCTTGGGAGCGGATCCTCCCGCTCCGGTCTCGAAGAGGCCACCCCCCGCCATCAGAGGAACGATGGAGAGCATCTTGGCGCTGGTACCGACCTCGAGAATGGGAAACAGGTCGGTGAGGTAGTCGCGGAGCACGTTGCCGGTCACCGAGATGGTGTCCTGTCCCGCCTTCATCCGCTGACACGAGAACAGGGTGGCCTCGACCGGAGACATGATGTGGAACTCCAGCCCATCGGTCTCCAGGCCGGCCAGAGTCTCCTCGACCTTCGGAATCAGCTGGGCGTCGTGGGGGCGATCGGCGTCCAACCAGAAGACGGCCGGTGCACCGGTCGCCCGGGCCCGCTCCACCGCCAGTCCGACCCAGTTGCGAATCGGAGCGTCCTTCACCTGGCAGGCACGCCAGATGTCGCCGGCCTCCACTGCGTGCTCGGTCAGGACGGTGCCGTCGGCATCCACGATGCGCACCGCACCGGCGGAGTTCATCTCGAAGGTCTTGTCGTGCGACCCGTACTCCTCCGCCTTCTGAGCCATCAGTCCCACATTGGGAACGCTGCCCATGGTGGTGGGATCGAAGGCTCCATTGGCCTTGCAGAAATCGATGGTGGCCTGGTAGACGCCGGAATAGCTGCTGTCGGGAATGACCGCGGTGGTCTCCTCCGTGTTGCCCTCGGCATTCCACATGCAACCGGACTGCCGGATCATCGCCGGCATGGACGCATCGATGATGACGTCGCTGGGAACGTGAAGATTGGTGATGCCACGATCGGAATCGACCATGGCGATGGACGGCCCGCGGTCGTAGACGGCCTGGATGTCCGCCTCGATCGCCTCGCGGTCGGAATCGGGAAGTCCGGCGATCTTGTCAACGAGATCGCCGAACCCGTTGTTCACATCGACTCCCAGCGATTCGAAGGTCGCACCGTGCCGGGCGAAGAGGTCGCGGAAGAAGACCCGGACGGCGTGCCCGAAGATGATCGGGTCGGAGACCTTCATCATGGTGGCCTTCATGTGCAACGAGAAGAGCACGCCGTCGATCCTGGCCTGTTCCACCTCCCGGGCGAGGAAGTCCACGAGCGCCGAACGGCTCATGTAGGTTGCGTCGAGCACCTCGCCGGCCTGCAGCGCAATGCCGTTTTTGAGGACGCTGACCGACCCGTCGGCCGCCACATGTTCGATGCGGGCCACGGTCGGGGCGCCGATGGTGACCGACTGCTCGTTGTGCCGGAAATCGCCCGCCTCCATGGTGGCGACCCGGGTGCGAATGTCCGACTTCCACTCTCCCATGGAGTGGGGATGCGCGCGGGCGTACTCCTTGACGGCCTTGGGAGCCCGCCGATCGGAGTTGCCCTGACGCAGCACTGGATTCACTGCACTGCCCTTGACCGAGTCGTACCGGGACTTGATCTCGCGTTCCGCATCGTCGGACGGCTCCTCCGGATAGTCGGGCAGACCGTACCCACGGGCCTGCAGTTCCGCGATGGCCGCCTTGAGCTGGGGAATCGATGCGCTGATGTTCGGAAGCTTGATGATGTTGGTGGAGGGATCGGACGTCAGTTCACCGAGCTGCGCAAGGGCATCGGAAACCCGCTGCGACTCGTCCAGCCGATCCGAGAAGACAGCCAGGATGCGGGCCGCCAGCGAGATATCGCTCAGATCGATCTGCAGATCGGTGCCCGCCGTGAAGGCGCGCACGATCGGCAGGAAGGAATAGGTCGCCAGAGCCGGCGCCTCGTCGGTGTGAGTCCAGATGATGGTGGGCGAAGCAGACATCTCGGAGGCCTCCCAGGGGATCGCAGAACAACTCGAGCCGAGGATTCTAGTCGATCTACGCCCCCGGCCCACGGGAGGACCCCGCGGATCACGACGAGCCGTCGGGATGGTGCGGCTGACGACGAAGCCAGTGCTCCACCCAGAGGGGGGCGAAGGGAATCAGCGAGGCCAGAAAGATCAGCAGCGGCGGCTTGAGCCTCCAGCGGGCCACCAGAACGGCATTGACCAGGGCCACGCAGAAGAGGAGGAAGAGGACTCCGTGGACCATTCCGACCACGGTGACAGCGCTGGGCATGCCCCAGATGTACTTCATGGGCATGGCGATCAGCAGCAGGACGATGAAGGAGATGCCCTCGACGATGCTGATGACGCGAAGCCGGCCGATCGACGAATTGAGCATCCCGTTCTCCGGAACTGGAATCAGATCGTGGACGCGAGCTCACTGATGCTCTTGAGCGATGCATGAAGGGACATGCCGGGAACATGATCAAGGGCCAACTGACCGACGTCACGCCCTCCAACGGCCAGCAGAATGCCGCAGTCGTGACAGTCCTTGGCAAATCGGTTGATGTGATCGGTCTGGGACCGGATGTCGTCGACGGAACTGACGGAGATCCAGGCCAGATCGGGACGCTGCTCCGGCTTCAGCGAGGTGGTGGCGCATCGCAGCACTTCAATGGGAGTGTTGGGACCGATGTTGGCCGCATGCCCCCCCTGCTCCTCGAGGACCAGTGCAACCAGCATGGAAGGCAGGATGTAGGGATCCTTCGAGAACGAGGCGCCGGTCGCCGTGAAACGCGGACGGTCCAGGCTCACGGACTGTGAGAACTGCTGGATCACCTGAATGCAGGACTGGGTTGCACGGTGTTCGGAAAGGATCAGTTCGGGGGTATGCACACCGTCGCCGATGACTCCCAGTGCGAACTTGATGTAGGAGTCGCCGATCTCCGCCACCGAGACCCCGGAGATGAAGAGCGACATCAGCATGTTCTGAGCCGCAACGAACTCACCGCTCTCGAGGAGTTTCAGAAAGTCCGCGGCGGTCGCAGTCTGCGCGGACTGGGTGTCCAGGCCTGCAGGCAGCCCGATCGATGCGGGATCGAGTACCGCGATGGATCGATCACGGATGAAGTTGATCGCCGCCTTCAGGGTGATCCTGCGGTGCCCCCCTCCGGTGCGGGTGACCTGAAGAAGCCCTTGGTCCGCCCATCGCTTGAGCGAGGACTCGCTGGTTCCAATGGCCTTTGCAAGGTCACGTGGGGAAATGGTCTTGTTGAGAGCTATGCCGTTCACGCTGGAATCATAATCGGCCATTTCGGTGCCCGTAGGGGCAATTTGGATGTTTTGAACGATTTGTCCGGTAAAACCCCTTGACGATCCAGAAACAAACCCTACATTTTGACCGTTATGACCGATTTGGTCGATTTGAACGTTTAGACAAAAGGACACCCCCATGATTTCTACCACGATCCTCACCATCGCCATGAGCGTCGGCCAGTGCGAAGCCTCCCAGGCCATGGCCGTGAAGGCAATGGCCATCAACAGCAAGCCGACCATCGCACAAGCCGCCTCCTCCTCCGACCAGTTCAGCACATTGGTCACCGCCCTCAAGGCGGCCGACCTGGTGGACACCCTCAACGGCGAAGGCAACTTCACCGTGTTCGCCCCCACGAACGACGCCTTCGCAGCACTGCCGGATGGCACCATTCCCAGCCTGCTGTTGGAGAAGAACAAGGGTCAGCTGACCGAGATCCTCACCTACCACGTCCTGCCGACGCGACTCGACGCCAAGCACGTCGTCACCAGCAACGGATCCAAGTCCATCAACGGCCAGTGGATCGACTTCAAGTCGAATGATGATGGCGTCTTCATCGACGGTGCCAAGGTCCTCATGACCGACATCGAGTGCAGCAACGGCACCATCCATGTCATCGATGCAGTCATCCTGCCGACGACCAAGAACATCATCAGCACTGCCAAGGAGGCCAAGGCCTTCTCGACGCTGTTGGCCGCCGCAGAAGCTGCGGGACTGGCCGACGAGCTCGGCACCAACGGCCCATACACGGTGTTCGCCCCGACTGACGAGGCATTCGCCCAGCTCGGCAGCGACACCATCAACGAGCTCCTGAAGCCCGAGAACAAGAGCAAGCTGGCACGGATCCTCGGACACCACGTGGTCTCCGGCCGTGTGTACTCGCCCGACGCACTTGCCAGCGGCGAGGCCATGACCCTGGTCGGCACCCCCCTCAAGATCGCCGTGGTCGACGACAAGGCGCGCGTCGAAAACGCGAACATCCTGCTCACGGACATCGATGCATCCAATGGCGTGATTCACGTCATCGACAGCGTCATGATTCCCGCCGAGAAGCAGGCCCGAGTTGACTGAGCCCCTCCCCGCCCGGGGTGGCGCCTCGTACAGGCGCCACTCCGGGTGTTCCCTTACCACACCCCCCACAAGAAGGACCGATTGTCATGAAATCCTCCCTCCCCCTAATCGCCTCGATGCTCACGATCACCGGCTCGGCGGTCGCAGGCAATGTGCGTGTCGCGCACCTGAGCCCCGACGCCCCTGCCGTTGACGTGCGCGTCAATGGCGCCGTCGCATTCCAGAACCTCTCCTTCAACGAGGTCAGCGACTACGCCGATCTGCCCGCCGGCGACTACCAGATCCAGGTGGTCCCCACCGGTGCGACCGAGCCCGTCGTCATCGATACCGTCCTGAGCGTCCCCGCCAAGGGAGACTTCACCGCAGCGGCCCTGAACCCGCTGGCGGAGATCGGACTGGGCCTCTTCGAGGACGACAACCGCCGCGTCCCGGGCTCGACCCGAGTCCGCTTCGTCCATGCCTCCCCCGGTACACCCGCCGTCGACATCGCCCTCGCCGGCGGTCCCGTACTCTTCGCGAACGTGGGCTTCGGTGAATCCGGCGGCTACATCGAGGTGCCGGCCGGAAGCTACGACCTGGAAGCACGTGTCGCGGGCACGGACATCGTCGCCCTCTCCCTTCCGGGCACGGAACTGACCGGAGGCACCGGCGTCACGGTCTGGGCATCCGGCCTCCTGAAGGGCGAGCCGGCCCTCGGTGTCGCACTTTCCGTCGACGTCGCCCCGTTCGCCAAGGTCAGAATCCTGCACGCCAGCCCCGATGCCCCCATGGTGGACTGCATCGTCAACGGCTCCCGTGCCATCACTGAGCTCTCCTTCCTCGAGGACACCGGCTACGTCGCTCTGGACACCGGATCCACGAACGTGAAGGTCGTGCCTTCGGGCGCCACCGACCCGGTCGTCATCAACGCCACCCTCGACCTTGGAGCCGCGGACTACTCGGTCCTGGCCGTGGGTGAACTCGCCAACATCCGGGCCCTCCCCCTGGGCGACGACAACTCCCTCACGGACGACGCACGCATCCGCTTCGTCCACGCCTCTCCGGATGCTCCGGCCGTCGACATCGCCCTCGCCAACGGAGGCCCGGTCCTCTTCGCGAACGTGTCCTTCGGCGAATCCGGCGGCTACATCGAGGTTCCCGGCGGCGTCTACGATCTCGAAGCCCGGGTCGCCGGCACCGACACCGTGGCCTTGTCTGTACCCGGTGTCAACGTCACCGGCAACCGTGTGTTCACCATCGTCGCAACCGGATTCCTGTCCGGTTCGCCCAGCCTCGGCGCCCTCCCGCTCCTGGATGCCGAAGCCTGCCGCACCGACGTCAACGGCGACGCACGCACAAACGTGGACGACCTGCTCGGTGTTCTCACCAACTGGTCGTCCAGCGACCCTTGGGGTGACATCAATGGTTCCGGCACCGTCGAGGTGATGGATCTCATGGCTGTCATCCAGTCGTTCGGGGTATGCAAGTCGGACCTGTAAGGCGTTTCGCCCGAAGGAATGACTTGCATCGTGGTACCCGGTGGGGGCTGACAACCTCCTCAATGGAAGCCCCCATCGGGAACACATCGCTGATCCTCTTCAAGGAAAGGAAACAACCATGAAGCTCATCGACGTCATCGCAGCCGTCCTCCTCGTGATCGGAGGTCTCAACTGGGGCCTCTGGGGACTCTTCGAGATCGACTTCGTCGCCTCCATCTTCGGCAGCAACGCAGCCGTGGGTGCTCGATTCATCTACATCCTGGTGGGCGCCGCCGCCATCTACCAGGCTGCCAACCTCAAGGGCATCCAGGCACGCTGGAACGTGTCGATGGCCTGATCCAACCCCTCCTCCTCTGATTTCCCCGGTGATGCGGGAGTCGACTGGTGGCGACTCCCGCTCCCGGGGACACGGGGCGAGCCATGCAAGCCACCTCCACATCCAAACCCGATCGCAAACGGATCGCGCTGACCGGCGCAACCGGCTACGTCGGTGGGCGACTCGCCCAGCGACTGCTCGGCTCCGGACACGATCTGCATTGTCTGGTCCGCTCGAAGCAGAAGCTCGAGGCACGCTCGTGGTCACAGCACGAGCGTGTTTCGATTGGCACCATGGACATGCTGGACGTCGACCGCATGACCGAGGAAATGACCGGATGCAAGGTGGCCTACTACCTGATCCACTCCATGCAGTCGACCCGGGACTACGCCGAGCACGACCGCAAACTCGCCACCAACTTCGCCCGGGCGGCCCATCGGGCGGGTGTCGAACGGATCATCTATCTAGGGGGATTGGGCGAGATGGAGGAGGACCTCAGTCCCCACCTGCAGTCCAGACGCGAAGTCGAACGGTGCCTTGGAAGCACTCCGGTGCCGGTGACGACATTCCGGGCCGCCATGATCATCGGATCCGGATCGGCCTCGTTCGAGATCCTGCGGTACCTCGTGGAGCGACTGCCAGTGATGGTGACCCCGAAGTGGGTCAAGACGGAGTCCCAGCCCATCTCCATTCTGGACGTCCTCTACTACCTCGAGGCCTGCCTGGACTGTCCGGAGTCGATCGGACGAACCATCGACATCGGCGGCTCGCGGGGGGGGACTTACCGGGAACTCATGCGAGACATGGCCAAGGAGCTCGGACTCCGACCCCGATTGGTGATTCCCGTTCCGGTGCTCACCCCCCGTCTGAGCTCGTACTGGATCCATTTCGTGACCCCGGTCAGCGCGAGAATCGCCCAGCCGCTTGCCCAGGGCCTGTGCAACCGCGTCGTCTGTCGCAACGACGACGCCTCGCGACTCTTCGAACATCGCCCACTCAGCCCCCGCGACGCGATCAAGCGTGCGCTCCAGCGTGAAGTGAGCAACGAGGTCATGACGTCCTGGATGGATGCCGGACGCGTGCCTGGCGATCCCGACTGGTCCGGAGGCAAGGTCTTCGTCGATCGTCGGGAGGTGACCGTGGATGCGACCCCGGAATGCGTCTACGAAGCCGTCCGCATCATCGGCGGAGGACACGGCTACTACGCCGCCGACTGGCTCTGGCGGGTTCGGGGTTTCATGGACAAGGCGATCGGCGGCCCCGGACTTCGACGTGGCCGCCGGGATCGCAAGGAACTCGCTTTTGGTGATGCCTTGGACTTCTGGCGGGTCCTGCACGCCGACCCCGGAAGCCGACTGGCTCTGTACGCCGAGATGAAACTTCCCGGAACCGCTACCCTCGAGTTCGACATCATCAAGGGGGAAGCACCTGGATCACCCACCACCATCGTGCAGGTGGCCAGGTTCCGGCCGCGTGGGCTGCTCGGACTCGCCTATTGGTACTCGATCAAGCCGCTGCACGGGATCGTCTTCAACGGCATGCTCGACGGCATCCGCCGTGAAGCCCTCCAACGAGCCTCGGACCAGTCACGCACGGGAGCGATTGAACATGCCTGATCTGATGTGGTTCCGAAACGATCTGCGAACGATCGACAACCCCGCCCTCTCGGCTGCGGCCACCGGAGGGGGGATCGGGATCTTCGTCTGTACCCCCGGGACCTGGCGACGCCACGACTGGGGTCCGCCACGGGTCACGCTGCTCCTTGAATCCCTCCGTGTCCTTCGCAGCGAACTCGAGCAACTGAACATTCCCCTGCTGATCCGCATCGCGGACACCGACATGGAATCGGTCGACATCGTCACCGACGTGGCGGCTGCGAACGGTTGTGCGACGGTTCATGCGAACCGGGAGTTCGGGGTCGACGAGGCCCGACGGGACGAACTGGCGGGCTCGTGGCTGTCCGAGCGGAACATCGGCTTCGCACTGCATCACGATCAGGTCGTGTTCGAACCGGACGACATCCTCACGAAGGGCGGAACCAGCTTCAAGGTCTTCACCCCCTTCCGGAACACCTGGAACGGCATGCTCATCGATCGGGGACTGCCTGAGCACGCACCACTGACGCCCTGCGAGTCCGTCTCCCCCACATCGGATCCCATTCCGGGGTCGGTCCCCGGGTTCACTCCTTGGCCCGGCATCACCTTGTGGCCCGCCGGACAGAATGCGGCCATGGAACGCCTCCAGCGTTTCCTCGACGGCCCGGTCGACCGATACCACAACACCCGGAACAGTCCCGACATCGAGGGGACCAGCAGCCTCTCCCCCTGGCTGGCCACGGGCACCCTTTCGCCGGTGACCTGCCTCCGTCCCCTGGTCGAGCGATTCGGTCCGGACCCCGCCCTCTGGCCCGCGGGCCCCGCGACGTGGCAATCCGAACTCGTGTGGCGGGACTTCTACCGCTACGTCATGCACCACAATCCCAAGGTGAGCATGCGACGGCCGATGCAGGAATGGACCGTCGATCTTCCGTGGCGGCAGGACGATGACGGATTCGAAGCCTGGTGCAACGGGCGGACTGGCATCGAGATCGTGGACGCCGGCATGCGGCAGTTGCTCGAAACCGGATGGATGCACAACCGGGTGCGAATGATCACGGCGATGTTCCTGACCAAGAACCTGCTCATCGACTGGCGTCGTGGCGAACGGTTCTTCGCCCGGCATCTCGTCGACTACGACTTCGCAAGCAACAACGGCGGTTGGCAGTGGTCGGCGTCGACGGGTACGGATGCGGCCCCCTACTTTCGCATCTTCAATCCCAATCGGCAGGCCGAACTCTTCGACCCCGACGGAGCCTACCGTCGCCGCTGGAATCCCGATCACCATCCCCTGAAGACACTTCCCATCGTTGATCTGGGGTCCTCCCGACGCCGGGCGATCGAGATCTTCAAGGTCGCCCGCACCGCGGGCTGCTGATCCGGTCCGGATCAGCTCAGCTGCCCCAGTACTCGAACAGCTTGAGGAGGTCGCCGATGTCGACCTTGCCGTCCCGGTCGAGATCGCCGGGCTTGGGCTTGTCGCAGGCTGCGTCCGCACACAACGTACCGGCACCGTGCCAGTCGCCTTCGTGCTGACCGCACTCCCACTCGGTCATCAGCAGGCAGTAAGAGCCGAAGCAGCAGGCACCGGGCTCGAAGGTGCACTGGACCTTCTCGCAGTGGACGTTCGCTCCGTGCCAGGTGCCGGCGGCCTCCGTGCAGGCCGCCTGCGTCAGCTGGACGCACAACTCCTCGAGGCAGCAGGCACCGACGCCGCAGGTGTCCACCACCGAGGTGTTCGAGAGATGGAAGTTTCCCGTCGCCGGATCGGGCAG
>MDTD01168120.1_pt1 | contig 12300 bp, 11 predicted proteins | sample 811221 | NCBI WGS metagenome assembly MDTD01 (sample SAMN05326646, study PRJNA326480) | marine metagenome | isolation source: seawater | place: Pacific Ocean: South West | collected 2011 | reverse complement strand
TCTCCATTGGGTTTGGTGAGCAACGCAAATCGCAGGTTGGCGGTGTCCTTGGGGCGGAGAAGGGCGCCAGCGCTCCAGTGTGGGTTGGAGCCCCCCTCATGTTCTAGTGCGCCGGCGTCGGGAGCGTTACCGGAAAAGTCGTCGTTTATACCTGGAATATTTTCCCCGGCGTCGATTGCTGCAGCGGTTTCAAGGAGTTCAAAGTTCCCGGTCGTTGCCGATCTGAAGAGGGACTTATTAGAGGAGTTTCCGGGCCATTCGGATTCAAATTTTCCGATCGTCATGAAGTTATTCCGGACGATGTGGGGATCCATCTCAGCTCCGAATTCTCTCACCTCGGTACAGATATTGTTGCGAATATCGATGCCCCCGATGCTGCCACGGTTCGCGATGTGAATCTGTCCATCGATGGTGTTGTTGTATACACGCTGCATGGAGTTCCGGTAATTGACCTGGTCCGGATCGAGAGCCCATAGGGTTAAGCTTAGATTTGGTGCGGAGATACCCCAGATCAGGTTGTGATGAATAAAGACGTTGGACGGACTGGTATCCATCCGGATACCCCTGCCGCCTCCCCAGACCAACCGCCCGGCACCGTTTTCATCCGTTCTTTCCGGATTGAACCGTGCCACATTACTGTGCACCCAGTTGTAGGCCACCTCCATCCCCTGCAAGTCCCCGTTGTAATTCGAATTCAGACTTGCTGAGTCGGTTACTCGCCTGCCTGCATGATAGCAGTGGTTGTAATTGAACCTTCCTCGGGGAGAATACATGTGGATGTTCTCTCCCTGATTTCCATAGATCGTGTTCTGGTGGACGTGGATGTCGGAACTATCAAAGGAAGCGATGCCATAGAGCATGCAGTCCCGGATCACATTGTTCCTGATTTCGGTGAAGGTGCCGAGGGTAATGACCCCACCGCCGTAGGACTCCTCGATCTGACTGTTGAGCAGTGTATGGCCGTTTCCTTTCAGCCAGATTGCGGCCCGCCCGGGTTGCAGTCCGTCGAGGCCTGAGCCGCCGTAGCGAACATGCAGATCGTCCATAAGGATGGAGGAACTCGAAACCGGGCATTGGATTCCTCCCCCTATGAAACTGAGCTGCTTCAAATGAACGTGGCTCGTCCAGTTCAAGTCGAAGGCATATTCCCGGCTCTTGATCTCGATGGTGTGCTGATCTGGAGAGCGGCCTCCGGGTGGGAAGAGGTAGAGCGTGTAAGCGGGACCGCTGACTCCTTCGATGTCGAAAAAATACTCTCCCTCCTCATCGAGTGCATTAAGGTGGTTCCAGAGGAAATAGGGATCTGCTCGGGCCACGTAGGCGCCCGGTTTGCGGAAGGGCCGATAGCGGAAGGTCAGGGAATTTGCGCCCGAACCTGTCACGACACCGGTATCACGGAAAACTCCGCCGCCCGGGCTGGTATCAATCCGGGCCCCTCGCCAGCTGTCGACCTCGCGGTCTGGAAGTGCAAGGTCGTGGTAGGAAGCGGTAAAAAACGTGCCCTCGTAGGGAGGCTCGGGACCGGCGGAGGAGTGATCGTGGAAGGCTTGCTGAGCGGCCGCCATGTTTTCCCAGTCAAAGTCAAAGGCCTTGGGAGCGTTAGGCCATCGCGCAATTTTCTGGGCCTTCCCGTCGATCAGAATGCTGGATTTCCCTACTCCCAGACCGTATTCTTGGGAGAGTTGGATTTTGAAAATGGAGTCCCGGTGTTGCTCCCAGATGCCTGCCCCGGACACCCCGGGTTCAATGACCTTGAAAGTGGACAGGCTGACTTTGGCGAGGGTTTGCTCACCATCGTAGGGCCGGTAAGTAATCGGCGCATGCGGAGTTCCACTTCGGCGAAACCGGACTGATTCGCGATAGACGCCCTCGTGGAGGAACACGGTGTCGCCTGCCTGAGTCTGGAGCTCCGCGTGGGCGATGGTCGCAAACGGATGGGACAGGGTCCCCGGGTTGGAATCGCTCCCAAGCGGAGGGGGTGCGACATGAAGTTGATTTGCTCCCAGCGCGCTTATGCAGGATGTTCCAAGGATGAGGAAGGCTTGGAAAGATGCGTTGGGGAGGAGCATTGGAGCGGAAAAAAGGGGGGGCTAATAGTTTTATAAAAATGCTGAAATGTCTAACTATTTTTACATTAAATATAAATAAAATATATAATCCTCGCCTTCAGCGCTATCTTTCAAGACCTGGCCCGTCTGGTCCACCGGGGAAAAGTGGGAGTCCTTGAGTTCAATAAAAATTGAACCTTTGCACGCCATATGCTCGGATAGGCTCCGTGTCAGGGGCCAAGCCGAGTAGTCTGATCGAGATTGAGCGACAGGTCGTTTCTCTCTTCGCGGATGGAGTGCGGCTCGCGGGCTTACCCAGGTCGATCGGGGAAATTTACGGGCTGCTCTTTATCTCGGCGGAACCCCTCGCCATGGATGATCTCGTGGAGCGTCTCAATATTTCAAAGGGTTCTGCCAGTCAGGGGCTCAAGCTTCTACGGACCCTCGGAGCCATCAGGGAAGTTGAGGGTCCTGATGTCCGGCGGACCTATTTTGAGGGGGATATCGAACTCAAGAAGCTGGTAGGAGGGTTTATCCGGGAGCAAATGAGGCCACACATGGAAAGCGGGAAGGATCGCCTCAAGGCCCTTGAGGAGGAGGTTGCCAAGGAAGAGGACGGCATCAAACAGGAATTCTATGACGAAAGAGTGAAGAAGCTGGAGCGTTGGTTGAAGCAGGCCAAGCTTGTCTTGCCGTTGGTTCAAAGGGTGCTCGGGGAGTAGCGAGGATGACAGACACAGGGGAGCGAGCTTGGTATTGCCTGCGAGCGCAGCCAAAGCGGGAGCATATCGCAGCGGCCTCCCTGAGAGCCTTGGACGGGGTCAAGGTCGTCTGTCCTCGTCTCCGCTATCGGAAAGTAACGCGCCGTGGCAAAATCTGGTGGGTGGAACCCCTTTTCCCGGGGTATCTCCTCGCTCATTTTGCACTCGCCGAGAAGCAAAGGGCGGTCAGCTATGCTGCAGGTGTCAGCGGAATTCTTCGCTTTGGTGAGAGCGTCCCGACCGTGGCAGCTTGTTTCGTCGAGGAATTGAGAGCCGAGCTGGCGAGGGAAGAGGGTAAGGGAGAAGTTATCACCCTGCAGCCGGTCGCTGAGCCTGGAGACCAGGTAGAATTGGCTGACGGTCCCTTACGGGGAGTGACCGGGACGGTTCTCGAAGTTCGACCGGCAGAAGAGCGAGTCCGGATTTTTATCGAGTTTCTGGGTCAAGCTCAGCCGATTGATGTTGATCTTTACTCCCTTCTCCTGCCGAGGAAGGTTTCGCGACCGCCTGGTGACACAAACGCCTAAATTTCAATAAGTTCATTTTTTTCTGAATTAGTTCAAATTTTCTTGAACTTTTTTAGATTGTTGTGTTTCTCCACCGTATCAGGCGGCAGCTGAGAGACTTATTCACACCGCATCATGGATGCCTTGCGGGTCTTGACGGAACATTTCGTCAAATGACCAAGGGCGGTAGCGTTGAGAACGATCTGCCAGGAGCCAGCTTATCCACAGGTTACTAACAACGATACCATGAGTGGCCGTCTTGCTCCTTTCCCTGAGGAGCACTTCCCTGAGAGCCATTGTTTATCCAGTAACGAACATTATTTCTGATCGGCCCGGCTGGTCAGCAAAACCACGAAAACAATATGTCGGAAAACCAGACAAAAAAAATTCTCGTAGCAGGCGGTGGAGGCTTCATTGGCGGACACCTTGCAGGCTCACTTCTTGCCCAAGGCCACCAGGTGGTTGTAGCGGATGTTAAAAAACTCGACCAATGGTACCAAGTCCATGAGGGGGCTGAGAACCACGTGGTAAATCTGGAGGAAAAAGATGCCTGCTACCGGGTAATGGAGGGTTGCGACGAGGTGTATAACCTCGCATGCAACATGGGAGGAATGGGCTTTATCGAATTCAATCGTGCCTTGTGCATGATCAGTGTCCTGATCAATACCCACCTCCTGATGGCGGTTCGTGACCTCGGCGTCAATCGCTACTTCTATGCGAGTAGCGCCTGCGTCTACCCAGACTATCGGCAGGACGATACGGACGTGATGGCCTTGAAGGAATCGGACGCCTACCCGGCTCAGCCGGAAGATGGCTACGGATGGGAAAAGCTATTTTCGGAGCGCATGTGCCAGAACTTTCACGAAGATTTTGGGAGCAATGTCAGAGTGTTCCGATTTCACAACGTCTATGGTCCGTTTGGAACCTGGACTGGAGGTCGCGAAAAAGCTCCAGCGGCCCTCTGTCGGAAGGTGATCGAGGCCTTGGATACCGGGGATCATGCGATTGAGATCTGGGGTGATGGGGAGCAGACGAGGTCGTTCATGTATATCGATGACTGTCTCAGCGGGATGGCGAAGTTGATGAGCTCCAGTCACACCGATCCACTGAATCTTGGTCGAGCTGAGCTGGTAAGTATCAATGGGCTCCTGGATATCATTGAGGGTATAGCCGGGATTAGCCTCAAGCGTAACTATGACTTGAGCAAGCCGCAGGGAGTCCGGGGCCGTAACTCTGATAACACGTTAATAGAGAGTACTCTTGGCTGGGAGCCCGAGGTTGATCTCGCTACCGGGTTGGAAAAGACCTACCGGTGGATCGAGGAGCAGTATCAGCGACGAAAGCGGGGTGAAGTGGTGATTGATTAAGGAAGGCACTGGCAGAAAAAGACCGTGAGCGAGGCGAGTTCAGATCCGGTTCCGCGTGTCAACGTCCTCGGCGTTGGAATTAGTGCCCTTAACATGGACACTGCTCTCGAGAAGGTGCTTGAGGGAGCTGACAGGCCGGGCTTTGCCGGCTACGTCACGGTCTCAGGGGTGCACGGTGTGATGGAGTCCTTCCGTGACGAAGAACTGAAACGGATTCATAACCGTTCCTATCTTTCGACCCCTGATGGGATGCCCATGGTGTGGCTTGCGAAATGGCATGGGCAGGCGCAGGTGGCACGGGTCTATGGCCCGGACCTGATGCTGGAGATGGTTTCCGCAACAGCCAGGACCGGGCGAAAGCATTACTTCTGGGGGGGCAACGAAGGAGTCGCAGAGGACCTTGCCGGAAGGATGAAGGAAAGATTCCCGGGGACCGAGGTGGCGGGCATCTGCTGCCCGCCCTTTCGTCCTCTCACTGACGCTGAGGAGAAGGAGCTGGTGGTGCAGCTCAAGGAAAGCCGGCCGCATTTTTTCTGGGTAGGGCTGAGTACGCCGAAGCAGGAACGTTTCATGCATGACCTGTTGAACCGAAATCCCGACCTTTGCGATGGATGGGGTCACGGGCTGATTCTGTTCGGGGTGGGAGCAGCCTTCGACTTTCACACCGGCAGAGTCCGCCAGGCACCCGGAGTCATGCAGCGTTGGGGCCTCGAGTGGCTTTTCCGGCTCGTGTGTGAGCCCCGCCGTCTCTGGCGGCGCTATGCTGTTAACAATACGGCTTTCGTGTTTTCAATTCTCCCACAGCTGATGGGAATCAGTAATTATCCGATGGAGCGATAACTATGGACAGGCAAACTGAAGGGGAATCTCGGCGTCGTAGCCTGCTCAAGGCGGTAAGCTGGCGAGTCCTGGCGACCCTTACAACGATCCTGATCGCTTGGGCCGTTTATCAAGACATCAAGCCAGCTCTGGCAATCGGCGGAATAGAATTTGTGGCCAAATTCCTTGTCTACTATTTCCACGAACGGGCCTGGCAGATGATTCCGCGGTAATAACCTCCTCCACGACGAATGCCCGATAATGATATCCATCCGGAGTTCAACCGTTTCCTGACGAGAGAGGACAAGGAGCGAATGCTGGGGCAGGAGGGAGTCATTCTCTGGTTATACGGGCTTTCAGGTTCAGGGAAGTCAACCATTGCCAACATCGTTGAGCGTGAGTTGAACCGGGCTGGACGTTTCACTGTGATCCTCGATGGCGATAACCTCCGTGCCGGACTGAACTCCAACCTCGGTTTTTCGGACGAAGACCGGGAGGAAAATATTCGACGCAATTCCGAGGTAGCGCGGCTTTTCTGCGGGGCTGGAATCATCACAATAGTCGCAGCGATTACGCCGCGACGGAGTCTGCGCGCCATCGGGAGAAAGATCATCGGGAGTGACTTCGTGGAGGTGTTTGTAAAAGCAGACTATCCGACCTGCGCCTCGAGGGATCCCAAGGGGCTCTACGCAAAGGCTGATGCGGGGGGAATCGCAGATTTTACCGGTAAGGATAGCGGATTCGAGGAGCCCGGGGACGAGGCGGAATTAGTCCTTGATACAAACTCCCTCAGTGCGGAGGACTGTGCGCAGATCCTTCTCACCTACCTCGCTGAGCGTTCAGTGGATGCCACCAAAGAGTCTCATGCCTGACTACCAACTAAGTCACCTCGACCAGCTTGAAGCGGAAGCCATCTTCGTGCTGAGGGAAACGGCGAGCCAGTTTGAAAATCCCGCGCTCCTGTTCTCGGGAGGAAAGGACTCGATCGTCATGGCCCATCTTGCCTGTAAGGCTTTCTGGCCCGCCCGGTTGCCCTTCCCTCTCGTGCACATCGATACCGGTCATAACTTCCCGGAGACTCTCGAGTATCGGGATGCTTTTGTGGAGAAGCTGGGGGCTCGCCTTGTCGTGGGCTCGGTTCAAAGGTTGATCGACGAGGGTAAAGTTGAGGAAGAAAAAACTGCGAATGCGTCGCGGAACAGCCTGCAGATCACGACGCTGCTGGATACGATCGAGGAGAATGGCTTCGATGCGGCACTGGGTGGTGGCAGACGTGATGAGGAGAAGGCACGCGCCAAGGAGCGTTTTTTCTCCCACCGGGATGACTTCGGGCAGTGGGATCCCAAGAATCAGCGGCCTGAGTTGTGGAATCTTTTCAACGGGCGAAAACATGAGGGGGAGCATTTCCGGATCTTCCCCCTTTCGAATTTTACCGAGATGGACGTCTGGATGTACATGCAGAGAGAGGGTATTGAATTACCAAGCCTTTATTACGCGCATGAACGAGAAACCGTCCTGCGGAATGGAACCATTCTTGCCGTTTCTGATTTTGTGCAACCCCGCGAAGGTGAGGTGGTGGAGAACAAAATGATTCGTTTCCGGACCATGGGGGATGCCACCATCACTGGTGCGGTAGAGTCAACCGCCGACACGATGGAGAAGATCATTGAGGAAGTCTCGGCGGCTCGCCAGACAGAGCGAGGGAACCGGGCCGACGACAAAAGGTCCGAGACCGCGATGGAGGACCGTAAGAAGGAGGGTTACTTCTAAGCCCCGGGTCTTCCGGGCCATTGCAGCAAAGCGCATGATGCTGTTCCGGTGGAGCAAAACAAAAGCAACGCAACTGATACACAATGGATTTGTTGAGATTCACTACGGCGGGATCAGTGGATGACGGAAAGTCGACCTTGATTGGACGCCTGCTTCACGACTCAAAATCGATCTTTGAGGATCAGCTCGAGGCGATTGAGGAAAGTTCGCGCAAGCGGGGTGACATGCATGTTAATCTGGCGCTTCTGACTGATGGGCTGAGGGCCGAGCGGGAACAGGGCATCACTATTGATGTCGCTTATCGTTATTTCGCGACTCCAAGGCGCAAGTTTATCATCGCGGACACCCCGGGGCATACTCAATACACCCGCAACATGGTTACCGGGGCCTCCACCGCCAATGTGGCGATTGTTCTCGTCGACGCTCGGAAGGGAGTCATCGAACAGACCAAGCGGCATTCGTTCATTGCCAATCTCCTTCGTATCCAGCACGTCGTCCTCGCGGTAAACAAAATGGACCTCGTTGACTATTCGCAGGAGGCCTATGAAACCATCGTACGTGAGTATGAGTCATTTGCCTCCCGTCTCGACAGTATCGTGGGAATTCAGGCCATACCGATTTCAGCGCTTGAGGGAACCAATGTGGTCGAGCGTTCCGAGGAGACTCCGTGGTATGAGGGCCCCTCTCTCCTCTATCATCTTGAGAATGTCTATATTGGTGGCGAGGAGAACCACGTGGATGCCCGCTTTCCCGTCCAATGGGTCATCCGGCCGCAGAGTGATCAGTGGCATGATTTCCGGGGATATGCGGGCCGGGTCGCCGGGGGAGTTTTCAAGCCGGGAGACGAAGTCGCGGTTCTGCCGTCCGGTTTTACGACCCGAGTAAAGGGGATTCATTCCGCTGAGGGAGAGAAGAAGGAGGCTTTTGCCCCACAGTCGGTCTGTCTTACCCTTGAGGACGAGATTGACCTTTCGAGAGGCGACATGATCGCCAAGCCCAATAACCAGCCAGTAGTGGGGCAGGATCTCGATGCCATGGTGTGCTGGTTTTCACAGAAGCCCTTGCGCCAGAGAGGCAAGTATATCCTTCGACACACAACGAGAGAAACCAAGGCCATCGTCGAGGAGATTCGCTACAAGGTGGACATCAATACCCTCCGCAAGCAGGAAGACGTAGATTCCTTTCAGTTGAATGAGATTGGTCGAATCAAGTTGAGATCTGCTGCTCCGCTGTTGCATGATCCCTATCGTCGGAACCGGCACACCGGATCGTTTATCCTGATTGACTCTGGCAGCAATGAGACCGTGGGCGCAGGAATGATCCTCTAGCGATACCATGACACAGGCAGACAAGTTGATTGAGAAAATCGGGGACCAGTCCGCGGTGGTTGGTATCGTTGGTCTGGGGTATGTGGGACTTCCGTTGGTCCTTGGCTTTGTGGATCGAGGGTTCCGCGTCATTGGTCTGGATATCGACGAAGGCAAGGTCAAGGCCCTCCAGGGGGGGGAGAGCTATATCGAGCATATTCCCGGGGAATCGATCCGGGAGGCCGTCGAAGACGGGCGCCTTGAGCCGACATCGGATTTCTCGGAGGCCTCCCGGGCCGATGCCCTTATCATGTGTGTGCCGACACCCCTGGACGATCACAACGAGCCCGACCTGAGCTTTGTCGTGGGGACCATTAAGGGTCTTGTGCCGCATCTCCGGGTGGGGCAGATCGTGAGTCTGGAGAGCACAACGTATCCCGGGACTACCGAAGAAGAATTGCGCCCTCGAATTGAGGGAACAGGATTGACGGTGGGAGAGGATCTCTTTCTTGTCTACTCACCGGAGAGGGAGGACCCGGGAAATCCGAACTTTTCAGCGACCATTATTCCCAAGGTGGTAGGCGGGACGACTGCGAACTGCGCGCGGGTCGGGCAGGCCCTCTATCAGGCGGTTATTTCCCAGGTGGTTCCTGTCCGGTCCACCCGGATTGCCGAATTTTCCAAGTTGCTGGAAAACATCTATCGAGCCGTGAATATAGGACTCGTCAACGAGTTGAAGGTCGCTGCAGACCACATGGGGATCGACATCTGGGAGGTCATCGAGGCGGCCTCCACCAAGCCCTTTGGCTTCAAGGCGTTCTATCCCGGGCCGGGACTTGGGGGGCACTGCATTCCCATCGATCCCTTTTATCTAACCTGGAAGGCGCGGGAGTATGGCGTTCATACCCGGTTCATCGAGCTGGCGGGTGAAATCAATAACAGTATGCCGCGGTGGGTCGTTCAAAGGACCATGGAGGCGCTGAATGACCGAGTTAAATCCGTGAAGGGAAGCCGGATCCTGCTCATGGGCCTCGCCTACAAGGAAGACGTCGATGATATGCGCGAGTCGCCCGCCTTTGACCTGATGGACCAGCTGGCAGAACTCGGAGCAGAGATCAGTTATTATGATCCTCACATTCCGGAGATTCTCCCGACCCGGGAACATGCGCGGTGGACTGGGACCAGATCAGTGACATGGCATCCGGAAACCATTGCCGCCTTTGATTGCATTGTGATCGCGACGAATCACCGGGCCTTCGACCTGGAAGGATTACTTGAACATGCGGATCTGGTGATTGATACGAGGAATGCGATAGCTGGCGGAGGATTGACCCCCGGGAAGGGGCAGGTGGTGAAGGCCTAGAGGGGGCCCTGGTAGCGTTATCTCCCAAAATAGCGCAGGAATCGAATTATGGAACGGCAACCATTTCATAAGCTCATTGATGCGGTAGAGGAGTCCCTCAAGCGTTTTCGAAAATCGGCGGAAGGGGCGGTAAGTCATGCGGCAAACATGATCCTTGAGGGGGCTGGAAAAGTTGTTGTCACGGGGGTTGGTAAATCAGGGATCGTCGGCCACAAGACGGCTGCAACTCTTGCTTCCACGGGGACTCCCGCTGTCTTTCTTAACGCGGCGGAGGCTCTTCATGGAGATATGGGCGTGATCTGTCCCGGAGACATTGTCATCCTTGTTTCTAACAGTGGGGAAACCGAAGAGCTTCTGCGCATGTTGCCGAGCCTGCGGGAAATTGGCGTCCGGACCATCGGGATGCTGGGTAAGCCCGGGGGATCCCTGGGAGGCAATCTGGACCTTGTCATTCCCATCGAGATCGGCGAGGAGGGAGATTCTCTCAACCTTGCTCCGATGTGTAGCGCCACGCTCGCGCTAGTGGCCGGAGATGCTCTGGCAGCCTCCCTGCAGGCGGAGCGGGGATTCAGCGAGGAGGATTTTGCGGTCCTGCATCCCGGGGGGGTCTTGGGCCGTCGGCTCCTCCTCAGGGCCTGTGATGTCATGCAGCCACGGTCCCAGGTCGCCGCTCTTGATAGCAAAGCCAGTCTGGATGAGGTGGTGGCGGCTCTCACAAGATACCCTCTGGGACTGGTCTGCGTCGTGGGCTCTGGGGAAGAGCTCCTCGGGGTGATTACGGACGGGGACATCCGCAGGGCGGTGCTTGAAAAATCCTATGATGCAACCGCCGATGCCATCATGACAGAGACCCCGGTGACGATCGCCGGGGAAGAGCGGCTCTCCCGGGTTTTGGAGGTGATGGAAAATCCTGAACGGAAGGTCTATGCCCTTCCGGTCACGAATGGGGAAGGGATCCTGCAGGGTGTGATCCGCATGCACGATATCGTGGGATCATGACCACGTTTCAGAGATAAGGTGATCCATGAAAGTTGGAGTTATTGGGGCGGGACACTGGGGAAAAAACCTGGTTCGTAACTTTGCGGAGCTGGGGGTTCTGGCTGGAGTTGCCGATCCCGTGGACGAGAATCGTTCCCATGCTTCACAGCAAGCTCCCGGGATAGATATCTTTGATAACGATACAGAATTGCTCGCCGCTGGATACGATGCGGTTGCCATTGCGACTCCCGCGGCAACCCACTTTGGCATTGCCCGGAGGGCACTCGAGGCAGGGATGGATATCTTAGTTGAAAAACCTGTGACTCTTGATTCTGCTGAAGCACTTGCGCTGCATCAACTCGCAGAGCGGGGTGATCGAATCCTGATGGTTGGGCATCTCCTGCTCTACCAGCCAGCTGTGAACTTTTTGGGGGACTTCCTGCGTGCCGGAAAACTGGGTCAGGTCTACACACTTCATCAGCGCAGATCGAAGTTGGGGCGGATCCGCAGGGACGAAAACGTAATGTGGAGCTTTGGGGTGCATGACGTAGCAGTCCTCCTTGTCCTTGCGGGGGAGTCTCCAGATCAGATCGAGGCATGGGGACACGCCGCAATTACGCCCGGGGTGGAGGATGATACCTACCTTCACCTTGGCTTCCCGAGTGGGGTGAAGGCGACTCTTCATAATTCATGGCTGTGGCCGCGAATGGAGCGCGAGCTAATCGTAGGAGGGGAGAAGGGGATGCTGGTATTTGATGAATCCGGCAGCAAGGTTGTCATGCATCACAAGGTGGTTGACCTCGAAGGTAATCATCATGATCGGGGAGAGGAGATCCTGTTTGAAGGAAGCGCCCAGCCGTTGCGCCTGGAGCTGGAACATTTCCTAGAGTGTTGCAGGGAGCGAAAAGGGCCAGTTTCAGATGGGCGAAATGGCTTTGAAACGGTGCGGGTATTGGAAGAAGCTGAAAAGGTGATGCGAAAATGAATTATCAGGCTCACGATAGTGCGATTATCGATGAAGGTGCCCAGATAGGAGAGGGGTGCCGCATCTGGCATTTCAGCCATATCTGTGGGGGAGCGAAGATTGGAGAGAGATGTTCCTTTGGGCAGAATACGATGGTAGCTGATGAGGTAGTGATCGGATCTAACGTCAAGGTCCAGAATGGCGTTTCGATTTATGCCGGGACCACGATTGAGGATGATGTGTTCCTAGGTCCCTCATGTGTCCTCACTAACGTGACCAATCCCCGTTCCGAGGTAAGTCGAAAGACGCTTTACGAAGCTACCTTGATTAAGAAAGGGGCATCAGTTGGCGCGAACGCCACTATTGTGTGCGGAGTAACGATTGGGCGCTACGCCTTCATTGCAGCTGGAGCAGTGG
>MDTD01097978.1_pt1 | contig 12300 bp, 10 predicted proteins | sample 811221 | NCBI WGS metagenome assembly MDTD01 (sample SAMN05326646, study PRJNA326480) | marine metagenome | isolation source: seawater | place: Pacific Ocean: South West | collected 2011 | reverse complement strand
TGGAAGAACGATGGAATGAAGATCGAAGCCATGTACGGTGAAGGTCCGAACAACATCAACTCCCAGATCACGAACAACAACGGCCGTCAGTCCCTGACCGCCCGCGGTGAGTTCCTCTTCGGTGACGAATCCGACTGGAGCATGTTCAAGGGCTTCAACGCCAAGAACACCGACGGCAAGATGGGCTTCATGCTGGGCGCCGCGATCGGCTGGTTCAACTCCAGATCCCCGGGAACCATCGAGTACGGCAACGGCGATGTCCAGCGGAGCGTCTCCTGGACGGTCGACGGCACCCTTGCGGGTGACGGCTGGCAGCTGTTCTCGTACTTCGTCTGGTCCGACGGAAAGGATCGCACCCTCTCCGGCACCCCGCGTCGCGACACCCAGGACTCCTGGGGTTGGGTCGTTCAGGGTGGTGTACTGCTCGCCGATGACTTCGAGCTCTTTGCTCGCTACGAGCTTGGGCACATCAAGGACGGTACCACCAACAACGTTCTGACCAGCGGTGGACTTCCCAACGACGATCTGAGTGCCCTCACGGTCGGATTCAACTGGTTCATGAACGACAACGTCAAGATGACCATGGACTGGGGTTATGCATTCGATCCGGTCACCGATGGCGGTGTCGCTCCGACGTCGGCCGATTACACCACCTCGGGAACGGGTTGGCGTGACAGCCAGGGTGAAGACGGTGAGTGGATGCTGCGTGCCCAGCTGCAGCTGATCTTCTGATTGACTCGTGAATTCGCATCCACGGTTGGATGCGATCGACTCCCAGCCGGCCGTCCTCTCTGAGGACGGTCGGTCTGCTTTTCAGCCACCGTGATCATGACCATGACCATGGTCATGGTCGTGTTCATGAACGTACATGGGAGCGATGACCTCGATGGACGCCTTGAGGGTGGCCACCGCGGCCGGGTCGACCGTCTGCTTGCACTTCATGGCGGCAACCAGGATCGCATGCATCTTCGTCAGCTGGTCCAGATAGGCCTCGTGACCGGCTTCACCGGCGGGAACGGCCTTGACCCGCTGGGTCAGGAAGTAGTCCGAGACGATCCGCTGGATGTTGGTGGCGGCTTCGTCCTTGGTGGTCGTCCAGCGGATGAGCTGGTTCAGATCGAGGGCCGAGGTCCCGTCTTCGCTGGTGTAGTCGTCGTTGTCGAGGGTCCTGGCGGTGTCGACCGCCTTGGCGATCGTCTCGGCATCCTCACGGAGCATCGTGATGCGCATGGGATCGTCGTAGATGCCGCAGGGGATCTGGCAGTGGGCGGCCACCGGTGGGGCCGAGGTGGCGAGGATGAATCCGGCCGCGACGGCGGCCACGAGACTGAGAAAACTGGTCGTACGCATGGGAATGCTCCTGTGGTTTCTGTTCCGGATCATAGGCTCCGGATCGGCTCAGACTGCGACCGGACCGCAGAATGCGTCGGCGGTCGCCCGTTCCCAGTACTTCCGGTACAGGGCATTGTCGCTACCTTCGAGCAGCTCGTTGGGCTCGAGGTAGTCGTACAGGTCCTCGTAGGACAGCACGTTGGTCGGTGAAACACGGCGACTGATGTGGATCGGCTCGAACTGGTTCGGGTGATCCAGTCCCGCGGCGGCGACGACCTGGGACAGGGCATCCAGGGTGTTGCGATGGAAGTTGTAGACCCGCTCGGCCTTGTCGGAAACGACGATGGCCTTCTGCCGCTTCGGATCCTGGGTCGCCACGCCCACCGGGCAGGTGTTCGTCTGGCATCGCTGCGCCTGGATGCATCCCACGGCGAACATGAATCCGCGGGCGGCGTTGCACCAGTCGGCCCCCGTCGCCATCTTTGAGGCGATGCCGAAGGCGGTCACGATCTTTGCGCTGCATCCAATGCGGATCTTGTCGCGAAGACCGGTGCCCACCAGCACGTTGTGTGCGAAGAGCAGACCCTCGGTCAAAGGGGTGCCCATGTGGTCGAGAAATTCGATGGGGCCGGCGCCGGTTCCTCCTTCACCACCGTCGATGACGATGAAGTCGGGAAGGATATCCGTCTCGAGAATCGCCTTGCAGATGCCCATGAATTCGCTGGGGCGTCCGATGCAGAGCTTGAATCCGACCGGCTTGCCGCCCGATTCGGTCCGGAGCATCTCGATGAAATGCATCATCTCGATGGGGGTGCCGAACGCCTTGTGGAAGGCGGGCGAGATGCAGTCCTTGCCCATCGGGATGCCGCGGGTCTCGGCGATCTCCTTCGAGATCTTGGCCGCCGGAAGCACCCCGCCGTGGCCGGCCTTGGCCCCCTGGGACACCTTGATCTCGATCATCTTGACCTGATCGTCCACGGCCTGCTCCGCGAACCTGGCCTGGTCGAATTCTCCGTCCTCGGTCCGGCAACCGAAGTAGCCGCTTCCCAGTTCCCAGACCAGATCGCCGCCGTATTTCCTGTGGTACGGGCTGATGCTCCCTTCACCGGTGTCGTGGTAGAAGCCGCCCTTCTTGGCACCCTTGTTCAGGGCCATGATGGCGTTTCCGCTGAGCGCACCGAAGCTCATCGCGGAGATGTTGTAGATCGATGACGAGTAGGGCTTCGAACACTGTGGTCCGCCGATGTCCAGCCGGAAGGGGTCGGAGGTTCCGTCGGCGGGAAGCGTCGCCTTCGCGTGGGGCGCGATGGAGTGGTTCAGCCATTCGTACTCGGTGCTGTAGGCGTTCAGTTCGGTACCGAACGGCTTGTCGTCGAGGAGGCTCTTGGCCCGCTCGTAGACGACCGTCCGTTCGTTGCGGCTGAAGGGTCGACCGTCGGTGTCGGTCTCCACGAAGTACTGCATGATCTCAGGTCGGATGCTTTCGAAGGCGAACCGGAGATGCCCCATGATCGGGTAGTTGCGCAGGATGCTGTGCTTGGTCTGCAGACGGTCCCGGATCGAAAGCAGGGCCAGCGGTCCCGCGATCGATAGTCCGATGAAGTACAGGGGCGAGATGGTCAGCGCCAGCACCGTGAAGAGGATGGTGAGCAGATAGGCTCCCCAATTCACGAACGCAGTCATCACGTCCATGTATTCGAAATCGCTCTTTGAATGGATCATGTCGTACCTCCACGTTCGACCCGCGATCATGCTAGCAGAGCATTTCAGAAATCATCGATCCGTTCCACAACTTCCGGGTTATCGATGAAGAGGTTGCGGTTTCCCTGTTCGTCCTCGATCTGATCGGCACGGTTCCGTTCTGCTTCGTCGACCGGATCCTCGCGGTGCCATGTGCGCAGGATCGCCTCCTGATTCGCATCGATGTCGATGTCGTACCGTATCGAGAAGTAGAACATGGAGCGGGAGATGTCGCCTCGATGCTGGGGTGGAGGCATGAAGACCATGTGTCCGTCCGCGTCGGGTCCGACATGCCACGGGGTGCGCGGGTCGTCCTCCGTCACCGGAATCCCGAACGGATGATTGCTTCTCGTACTGTTGGTGCGCGGGTCCGCCGGGCGGAGATGGAACAGGTCCGTCTTCATGGGCATCCGTCTCGAACCCTTCGACTGCGGCCAGACGTGTTCGCAGTTGAGTTGCTGCTGCCGGGGCCATTCACCAGGCTCCAGAGGCAGCGGCTTCATGGCGTAGACGGTGGTCACCGTTCCCGATCGGTTGTCGATGATCCAGTACATCGCCTCACGGGCCTTCCGGTAGGTGAGGGGACGATGCCCCGACTTCAGGGCGGACCGGACTGCCGACCGAAGCCGGTCGCCCTCCAGATCGGGAAAGAGCGGAAGGGTCGTCGACGCTTCGACGGCCGGCTCGTCACCGGACTCAGCCGGAACGTCGTGCGGTGCGGACGTCGCGGGGACCGGTTCGGTTCCTTCGTCCGGGACCGGTGCCACGGACTCCGTCGGAATCCGTTCGGGCAGCCCGGGAATCGCCCTGCTGAGCACGACCCCGGCCCCAAGACAGACCAGGGCCAGGATGGCGAACAGGGTGCGGATTCCGGATCGCGTGTTCATCACCGTTCTATCGGCCCGTCGGTTCGCCCGGGGGGAGTTTCCTTGCAATCGAGCCGGTACCATGCAGTGGGCCCGTGGCGGAATTGGTAGACGCGGCGGACTTAAAATCCGCTGAGGGCAACCTCATCTGGGTTCGAGTCCCAGCGGGCCCATTGGACAGTCGTGCGCACCATCTCCGCCGCCTCCGGGGGAACGATGCCGTCCGCCCTGGTCGTGCTGTTCCGGACATCTCGTCGTGCCGGTCCGTATTGGAGCCGATTCGTGACAAGACTTCGTTGCTGGTGGATCAACCATTATGCCGTTCCTCCCGACGAACCCGGAGGCACCCGGCACTATTCGATGGCATCCCATCTGCGCGAACACGGCATCGATGTCCTGCTGGTCACCTCGAATGTGAACTACCTCATCCAGCGGGAGCGTACGTCCCGGCCGAACGACATGGAGATCCTCGATCGCGATGGAGTCTGCTTTGTGAGACTCAAGACACCACCGTACCGGGGAAATTCGATCTCGAAGCTGTGGAACATGTTGTCCTTCAAGCGACGACTGCGCCGGTGCCACCGCGACTTTCCGGGACCGAAGCCGGACGTGATCATCGGTTCCACCCCGCATCCATTCGCCGCCGACGAAGCGAGGCGCATCGCCGGTGAACTCGGTGTGCCCTACGTCCTGGAGGTACGCGATCTGTGGCCCCGGACGCTGATCGACGCCGGCGGTATGTCCCGGGTGCATCCACTGGTCCTGTGGTTCGCACGGATCGAACGTCGGGTCTGTCGGGCGGCGGCCCGGGTCCTGACCCTGCTGGGGGAATCCGCGGAGCACTTCCGGCGGCTCGGGGTTCCGGACCAACGGTTGGTCCACGTCCCCAACGGAATCGATGTCGACCTCCTTCCGGCCGGACGGTCCGTGGAGGAAGACGGGGTCTTCCGGGTGATGTTCGTGGGACTGCATGGAATGGTCTACGGTCTGGATACGATGATCGATGCGGCGAAACTGACGGCCCGCCGCCGGCCCGATCGGGACGTGCGTTTCATACTTGTCGGAGACGGACCCGAGAAGAGCCGGTTGATGCAACGCGTCGCCGACGAAGGCATCGACAACGTCGAGTTCCGCGACAGCGTCGCCAAGCGTCGGATCTATGAAGTGATGTCGGAGGCCGATGTGTACGTAATGCAGACCCGACGCTGCGCCATGCACCAGGCCGGTGTGAGTCCGAACAAGGTCTACGACTACATGGCGATGGGAAGACCGGTGATCTTCGCCGTCGACGGTCCGACGAATCCCGTATCCGCGGCGGGATCGGGTCTCACGATCGAACCGGAAAATCCTTCGGCGCTCGCCGATGCGGTCATTGAACTGGCTTCCATGGGACACGAGGAACGGTCGCGGATGGGAGAACGGGGAATCGGGTACGTCCTCGATCATCACGACCTCTCGAAGCTCGCCGGGCGGGTTGCCGAGGCCCTCCGCGAGGTTACCGGTCGCTCCGGAGCAGCCGCGACCCACGCCGGATAGAATCCCGACTTCTGCCCCCGTCAGAATAGGGATACAGTCCGATGATCACTGACCGCAAGATCCGAATCGCCGTCGTCGGCACCGGCCGCATCGCCGGCAAGCACCTCCACGCCATCGCCGAGCATTCGGAGGATCTCGAACTGGTCGCCGTCTGCGATTCGGTGACCTCGGCCATGGAACGCGAGGACATCCCCGCGGGGACACCCCGGTTCGAGGATCTGGCCACCATGCTGTCCGAGGTTCGCCCGGATCTGGTCTCGATCTGCACGCCCAGCGGCGAGCATCCGGCGAACGCGATCATCTGCGCCCGGGCCGGTGTCCATGTGATGTCCGAGAAGCCCATGGCCACCCACTGGCAGGACGGACTCGACATGGTCGAGGCCTGCGACAAGGCCGGAGTACGCTTGTTCGTGGTGAAGCAGAACCGGCTCAATGCGACGCTGCAGCTTCTCAAGCGGGCCGTCGACGCCGGTCGGTTCGGACGGATCCACATGGTGAATCTCAATGTCTTCTGGACCCGTCCCCAGGCCTACTACGATGCCGCATCGTGGCGCGGCACCCGCGACATGGACGGTGGAGCGTTCATGAACCAGGCGAGCCACTACATCGATCTGCTCGACTGGATGCTCGGACCCGTCGACTGCATCCACGCCATGATGGCGACCCGCGAGCGGGATATCGAATGCGAGGACACCGGAATCCTCAATGTGCGATGGAAGGACGGTGCCCTGGGAAGCGTGAACGTCACGATGCTGACGTACCCGAAGAACTACGAGGGATCCATCACCATCATCGGCGAGCGCGGCACGGTCCGCGTCGGCGGAGTCGCCGTCAACGAGATCCAGCAGTGGGACTTCGAGGAGGAGCACGAGGACGACGCCCTCGTGAAGGACGCCAGCTACGAGACCGCCTCCGTCTACGGTTTCGGACACGTTCCCTACTACCGCAACGTCATCGCCACGATGCGCGGAGAGTGCGAAGCGATGACCGACGGAAACGAGGGTCTGCGGAGTCTGGAACTGCTCATCGCCGCCTATCGCTCCGCCGCCGGCGGAGAGGCCGTCTCGCTTCCCCTTGCACGCTGAACAGGAGACCCGTGGTGGCCGAACCCTTCATTCACGAAACAGCGATCGTCGACGACGGAGCCGTGATCGGGGAGGACTCCCGCATCTGGCACTGGGTCCACGTCTGCGGCGGGGCCGTGATCGGAACGGGTTGCTCCCTCGGCCAGAACGTCTTCGTCGGCAACCGTGTCCGCATCGGCAACAACGTCAAGATCCAGAACAACATCTCGGTCTACGACAACGTGATTCTCGAGGACGACGTGTTCTGCGGTCCGAGCATGGTCTTCACCAACGTCTACAACCCGAGATCCGCCGTCGTGCGGAAGGACGAGTACCTGGACACGACGGTCCGGCGCGGGGCCACGCTCGGTGCCAACTGCACCATCGTCTGCGGCGTCACGATCGGTGAACATGCATTCGTCGGTGCCGGCACGGTGATCAACCGCGACGTACCCGACTACGCGCTGGTCGTCGGAGTGCCCGGACGGCACATCGGCTGGATGAGTGCGTACGGGGAGCGGCTCGATCTTCCGCTGGAAGGCAGTGCGAGCTGCGTCTGTCCCCACACCGGCGACGAGTACCGTCTCGACGACGGTGCCGTCCGCCGCATCGGATCATGAACCCCGCCCGACAACGGATGCGTCATGCCCAGGCTGCTTGAACTGATCATCACGACCATCATGATCGTCCTGTTCGCTCCGGTCATGGTGGTGGTGGCGCTGCTGGTCCTGCTCTCGATGGGGAGTCCGGTGCTGTTCAGGCAGCATCGGCACGGACTTCGGGGCGCCGACTTCAGGATCCTGAAGTTCCGCACCATGGTCACGGGAACCGACAGCGACGCCGCGAGAATGACCCGACTCGGACGCATGCTCCGGGCGACCAGTCTCGACGAGCTTCCCGAACTGTTCAACGTGCTGCGCGGCGAGATGTCGCTGGTGGGACCCCGACCGCTCCTCCCCGAGTATCTGGAACTCTACGACGAACGGCAGCGCCGGCGGCTGGATGTGAAGCCGGGCATCACCGGGTGGGCACAGGTGCACGGACGGAACACGGTCGGATGGCCGCAGCGCTTCGAGATGGACGTATGGTATGTTGAGAACCGGGGGATGCTGCTCGACCTGCGCATCCTCGTCCTCACCCTGGTGCAGGTCTTCCGCGTCTCCGAGGTCTCGCAGGCGGGACACGCGACCCAGGAACGGTTCACGGGGAATGACGAATGAGTCGCTTGATTGTTCTGGGATTCGGTGGACACGGTCGCGTGGTCGCGGATGTCGCTGAACGCGGTGGTGACCACCGCTCGATCGTCTTTCTCGATAACGAACCCCGACCGGACGATTCCGGTACGGACCGGTACGAGGTGCTGGGTCCGTGTTCCGATCTCGGGAACATCGCCGCGGAGGGTGATCGATGCGTGGTGGCGGTCGGGGACAATGTACGACGTTCCGAACTCTTCGTCCTGGTCGAGGATGCGGGCGTGCCGCTGGCAACGATTGTCGATCCGACGGCGTTCGTCAGCACGGGTGCGAGGATCGCCGAGGGAACCGTCGTCATGCCGCACGCCGTGGTGAACACGGGTTCGGTCGTCGGTCGCGGCTGCATCATCAACACCGGTGCGACGGTCGATCACGACTGCCGTATCGACGAGTTCGTCCACGTGTCCCCGGGATCGCACCTCGGCGGAAATGTCGTGATCGGGGAGGGGACCTGGGTCGGCATCGGATCGTCCGTTCGACACGGGATCACCATCGGGCGACGGGTGATGATCGGTGCCGGTGCGTCCGTCGTCGCATGCGTCGATGACGGCCTGACGGTCGTCGGGGTGCCGGCGAAGCCCATGGGCTGATTCCGATAATGCCCGCTCCCGGCTCCATGTGAAAATGGTGTATTCCCATCCTGCGTCGTTGTAGAATGATGGATCGATGTTCACGTGGCTGAGCCAACTCTCCCGCAGTTCCAAGCGATTCATCATGATCGTGTGCGATGCCGGCCTGGTGCTGTTCTGCACCTGGGCCGCGTTCGCGATCCGCATGGGGGAGTGGGTCCCGGTGCAGTTCCAATCCATGTGGTGGATTCTCATCGTGATGCCCCTGGTCAGCATCCCGATCTTCGCATCCTGCATGCTCTACCGATCCGTCATCCGATATCTGGGTCCACGGTTCAGCATCTCCCTTCTGCAGGGCGTCACGATCTCCGCGATCGCCATGGCACTGGTGGCGTTCGTGACCCAGGCCACCCTGTTCCCCCGGACGGTTCCGCTCATCTTCTGGATGCTCACGATCATGCTCGTGGGCGGAAGCCGGCTCCTCGTGCGTTGGTACTTCCGGCAGTCGCTGCAGTCGCAGTCGGTGCCGGTGCTCATCTACGGAGGCGGTGACGCCGGAGCCAGACTGGTGTCCGCCATCGTCAACAGCGGCGAGTACATGCCGATGGGCATCATCGACGACGACCCCGAACTCTGGGGCGACAACATCCGCGGCGTGAAGGTCTATTCGCCCGACCGGCTCGACCAGCTGCTGGAACTCGGGACCCGCGACATCTTCCTGGCCCTCCCCTCCGTCTCCCGGAGTCGGCGGCTCGAGATCATCGATCGGCTCCGCGACTACGAAGTCCGGGTGTCGACCATTCCGAACCTCGAGGAGCTCGTCGCAGGCTCCGCCCGGTACGACGAGATCCGTCCCATCCTGATCGAGGATCTCCTCGGACGGGAGCCCGTCAAGCCCGACGCCGAACTGCTCGGAGGCTGCACACGCGCGAAGTCGGTGCTGGTCACGGGAGCCGGTGGATCAATCGGGTCCGAGCTCTGCCGTCAGATTATCCGTCTCGGACCGATCCGTCTCGTACTGGTGGACCAGTCGGAGATCGCGCTGTACGAGATCGAGAACGAACTGCGGTCCGTCGTGAAGAAGCACTCGATCGAGATCGACATCGTCGCCCTTCTCGGCGACGTCTGCGACAGCGCGTACATGGGGAAGATCATCGGGCTCTTCGAAATCCAGACCATCTACCACGCGGCGGCCTACAAGCACGTTCCGATCGTCGAGCAGAATCTCGTCCAGGGTGTACGCAACAACATCCTCGGTACCTGGTCCGTGGCCAGTGCGGCGATCGAGAACCGAGTCACATCCTTCGTGCTCATCTCGACGGACAAGGCCGTGCGTCCCACCAACGTGATGGGAGCGACCAAGCGTCTGGCCGAACTGATCCTCCAGGGACTCGCGAAGAAGCAGTCGACGACCTGCTTCTGCATGGTCCGCTTCGGAAACGTACTGGATTCCTCCGGTTCGGTTGTTCCCCTCTTCCGGGAGCAGATCCAGGCCGGCGGTCCGGTCACCGTGACGCATTCGAGCGTCATCCGCTACTTCATGACGATTCCCGAGGCGGCGCAGCTGGTCATCCAGGCCGGATCGCTCGCTCGCGGCGGCGATGTCTTCGTGCTCGACATGGGGGAGCCGGTGAAGATCATCGATCTGGCCCGCAGCATGATCCGCCTCGCGGGACGCTCCGAACGCACGAACGACAATCCGGACGGCGACATCGAGATCGAGATCACCGGCCTGCGTCCGGGTGAGAAGCTCTACGAGGAGCTTCTCATCGGACAGAACACGGTGGGCACGTCCCACAAGCAGATCCTGCGTGCCAACGAGGACGATCTTCCGTGGGACGTGATCGAGTCGCTGATCCAGGAGCTCACCGCGTCCTGCGAGGACATGGAATGCGACCTCATCCGTCGACGGATGGAATCATTCGTCGACGGGTACAACCCGGCGATGGACATCGTCGATCGGCTCTGGCTGCGACGTGAGCAGATCGAGGGTGGAGAAACGCTCTCGTTCCATCGGAGCCGCATCGAATCCGAGATCCGTGAACGTACGCATCGTCCCGATGCGGGTGAATCAGCCTCGTGATCAGGCGTTGATCGCCACCCGGTCACCGATCCACGCCACGATCGTTCCGGCAACATGTTCCAGCTGCTCGGTGGTCAGGTCCGGATAGATGGGCAGGGCGATGGTCTCGCGCGAGGCGAGGAACGATTCCGGAAGGTCCTCCGGGCTGTAGCCCAGATCCGCGAAGCATTCCTGCATGTGCAGCGGCACGGGATAGTAGATCTCGGTGCCGATCTTCATCTCGCCGAGGTGGGTCCGGAGATCGTCCCGCATGTCCGCGGGGACCCGGATGACGTACTGGTTGTAGATGTGCCGGGCGGGGGCGGGAAGTGCGTACGGCGTCCGGAGGGGGTAGCCGCCGTCCGCGAGCGGTGTACGGCTGTCGACCGCGCCGGCGGCGGCGAAGGCCTGGTCGTAGAACGCGGCGTTGCGCTGTCGGGCCTCGTGCCACGATTCGAGGTGGTCGAGCTTCACGGACAGGACGGCCGCCTGCAGCGCGTCGAGTCGCGAGTTCACGCCGACGTGCTGGTGGTAGTACTTGGGTTCCATGCCGTGGACGCGGTCGATGCGGAGCCGGCCCGCGATGTCGGGGTCGTCGGTGCTGCACATGCCTCCGTCGCCGAATCCGCCGAGATTCTTGCTGGGGAAGAAGCTCCAGGTTCCGACCGTTCCCCGGGTTCCGACCATGTGGCCGTGTGCGTCCCGGGTGCCCAGGGCCTGGGCGGCGTCCTCGATGACCGGTACGCCGTACCGCTCACCGAGCTCGAGGAAGGCATCCATGTCGGCGGCCTGTCCGTAGAGATGGACCGGCATGATGGCCACGAGGTTGTCGCACTGTTCGGCCAGGGTGGCCGCATGCTCGGGGCACATGTTGTAGGTGACGGGGTCGATGTCGCAGTAGACGGGTGTCAGTCCGACCCGGGAGATCGCTCCTCCGGTGGCGAAGAAGGTGTAGGAGGGGCAGATGACCTGTCCTTCGACCTTGGGAAGCCCTGGGACGAGTGCCATCAGGGCGAGCAGGAGGGCGTCGGATCCGGATCCGCAGCCGATGACGTGCTCAGCCTCGCAGTACTGCTGGCACTTGGCCTCGAACTCGGACACGGTCGGTCCGAGGATGAAGTACTGACTGTCCACGACGGCCTGGACGGCGGCATCGATCTCGGTCTTGAGGGCCTTGTACTGGGGCTTGAGGTCGAGCAGGGGGACATTGATGGGATCGGTCATGGTGTGGGACTCGATGGAATGGGGGTTCAGGCCTTGATGACGGTGGCGGATACGTCCTCGACTCGGTCCATGGCGTTCCGGGTGTCAACGATGAGATCGGCACATCGTCCCACCAGGCCGTAGTCCATGTTCGAATGGTCCGTCACGATGAGGACGCAGTCGCACGAAGAGAGCGTCGATTCGTCGAGGGAAACGGAGTTGAGATCGATGTCGTGCTGTCTCATTTCCGGGAAGTTCGGACAATGTGGGTCATGGTAGGACACGTCTGCGCCCTGATCCATCAGCAATTCGATGATGGTGGCGGCCGGCGATTCCCGCATGTCCTCGACATCCGGCTTGTAGGCGATGCCCAGGATCAGGATCTTCGAATCCCGGATCGGACGGCATCGGGTGTTCAGTGCTTCGGCGACCTTCGCGACCACGTATTCGGGCATCTGGGAGTTGATTTCTCCCGCCAGTTCGATGAATCGCGTGGTGTGTCCGAGCTCCCGGGCCTTCCAGGCCAGGTAGAACGGATCGATCGGAATGCAGTGCCCACCGAGTCCGGGCCCGGGGTAGAAGGCCTGGAATCCGAAGGGCTTGGTGGCCGCCGCCTCGATGACCTCCCACACGTCGATGTCCATCTTGTCGAGGATGATCTTCAGTTCGTTGACC
>MDTD01142960.1_pt1 | contig 12301 bp, 7 predicted proteins | sample 811221 | NCBI WGS metagenome assembly MDTD01 (sample SAMN05326646, study PRJNA326480) | marine metagenome | isolation source: seawater | place: Pacific Ocean: South West | collected 2011 | reverse complement strand
TCTTTAAATTGGAGGGTTTTTTTATTAGAAAAATCAAATTTTCTAATACAAAATAGCGAAAGTAATATTGTAACTATATATGATATAATTTGTGATCCAACTAAATACTTAATTTCTGTTTCTTTAAGAAGAATTAAGATTAGAATAGCAATGGTTAAAGAAATAGGTGTAAAAATTAAAAGTGTGTTATATAAGCGAAACTTTTCAAGTGCATGAATCAAACTATTAATTGTGTTTTGAATCAATCCTAAAGGGAAGGAAAAAAGCGCAATCCATAACAAATAATGATCTATACTGGGGAATATAAAATTATGAAAAAATATTATTAGTATAGCACCAATAACGAATCCTAAAATGCACAATAATAATGTAATCCAAAAATTTAAAATGAATATTTCTTTAGTCAGATTCGGATTCTTTCCTATGAAATAAACATTAGAACTAGGTATCCCTAGATTTAAAATGTGGATTAATGTAGATGGTAGAAGTAGTACTACAGTAAATAAGCCATTTCCTTCAGGTCCATAAAATCTGGCAATTAAGACAACTAACAATAATCCAATCAATGCCGTAAATATCTGACGAAATACCATGAAGAAAATATTTTTAAACAGAGAAATCACATTTTGCCTGTTCTTGTAATTAGGATTAGCAGTCAAAGATGAGTTTGGAGCAAGTGCATAGTTTAGACAAATAGAATAATTATTAAGAAATGTAGGTCTAACGATGCCATATTCTCACTGCGCTCATTTAGACAAAATTCCCTTTGGTAAGAATTGAGTTGGCTCCTTCAGGCCGCTTAACAGTTGCTGGTGATCCAACCCGAGTCCGAAGCCCGCTCCTTCATTGAAATCGATGAGCTTTGTAGCTTTATCGATAAGAAAAAACTCAAATGCTGGATCTGGTTAGTCATGAATTCCACTTCTGGCAAATTGCTTGGTTTAGTTTTTGGCACCGGGTGGATGAAGACAGCCAAAGGGCTTTTCAAACAATTGAGAGGCTTACCTGTGATCGGCTATAGCACAGACTTTCTCAAAACTTATGAAAATGTCGCCCCTTACTGTTTTGCACCGCCAAGTTAAGACATTTAACATCGAGATTGAATAACCCAATTGTCAGTTCAGGCATTACCTGGTAAAGCTGTGACGCAAAACGTTCCACTACAGTAAATCCAAAGGAATTTTGTAAATTTCTTTGAAACTACTTATTTACAAACTAAATAATGTCTAAGCTACAATGCCTTGAAGAGATGTATTATCTGATTATTCATGAACAAGCTCCTATTCAATTTTTTTATAAAATCAAATTTTTGGAAATGATTTCTTGAATAAAATTTTTATAATTTTTCTCTGCTGAAAATTTTTCCTCAATAAGCTTCTTTGCATTGAAGCGAATGTTTTTCTGCTTCGATAAAAACAACATCCTTTCTAAACCTTCATGTATTTCCTGAACTGTAGGATCTTCTGGCAGAAGATAGCCAGACTGATTTGTTATAAGTTCTGAAATTCCACCTATGTTGGGTCCCATTGCTGGTATACCCATACTCATTGCTTCCATGATAGATACAGGGGTTCCCTCTGCTTCAGATACATTAACAAATAAGTCGACTTTATTAGAAGTATAAAATTCTCTAACCTCATCATTTGATATTTCACCAAGAAAATTGACTTCTAGATTTTTATAATATTTAAGTTTTGAGAAGGAATATTCTTTAATTTTTTCTTCTAATATGCCAGATCCTATATGGTTCCAAACACAATTAATTTTTTTATTTTTTATTATAAATAGTTCTAAAGAATCTATGATCCTATCAATTCTTTTGACATGTGTGATCGAAGATACTGAAACTAAATGAAATTCATTGGCTTTTGTACTGTCTGATATTTCACGACTGACGTGGACTCCTAATCTTTGAATATCTACTTTATTTTCTTGTATTTGATATCTGCATTTCAAATAGAGTCTTGCTTGATCAGATAAGACGTATATCTTGTCTATTAATGGGAGAAATTGCCTTTTCAATGGCATATAATTATTTTTTCTTCTTTCTTCATAGATATCGTAGCCGTGAGTCCTTGTAATTACTGATTTAGTTAAACCTTTACTTTTTAGAATGCATGCAGCATATGTTTGCTCTGAACTCCAATACGTATATACAGTATCAATAACTCCATTTTTGTGAATCCAGTTTTCCAATTTATTTCTAAAAAATTCTGTTTTAAGAACTGAATAAAAAAGATTTATTAAGTTATTAATATTAATTTTTTTTTCTTGAATTAGTGATTTAATCTCAATATATAAGAATTTCGAAAAAAAAACCTGTAAAATTGAAAAGAGTAAATCAAATCTCCGGTCAAATATTTTTATTAACTTAATATTTCGAGGAATTTTTCTAGGTTTTCCTCTTGTGTTGCTTGGTAAAAGTGTAACAAGAACTTCTTTATTATTTCCCCAAAATCTTATTTCAGTTTCAAGAAATTGCTCCCCTGGGTAATATGGATAATTCCAAGTTATTATCAAAATTCTTTCCATTTGATTAATTTGATTTGTAATCAACCAATCTATCTAATATTTTATATGAAGCTTTCCCATTACCATAGTATTTACCATTTGATTCCCTTCTCTTAGTATCTATTAAATAAGAATTAATTATCTTTTCTTTACTTGCGCCAGCGAGTTGGTTCCATTCCGATTCTACTGTTTCTAACCATTCAGTTTCATCACGCAGTGTAATGCAGGGTACACGATGAAAGTAAGCTTCTTTCTGTATGCCACCAGAGTCTGTCAGGATGACTTTAGCACTCATTTGGAGTCTCTGAATTTCCAGATAAGGTAAAGGGTCAAGCAGACATAAGCCTTTGAGAAAGTTTGCAAGGTTATATTGTGTAATTTTAGCTTTTGTTCTTGGATGCAATGGTAGGACAACTGTCAAATCTTTGGCGATGCTTTGCAAAGCGCCCAAAATGCTCTTGATCCTATCTATTTTATCAGTGTTTTCTTGTCTGTGTATTGTGCAGAGAGCATATCTTTGGTGCTCTAGGCCGAAGGTTTGTAAATTGATCTCTTTCAGCGCTCTTTCACGATAATAGAGAACTGCATCAAACATCACATCACCAACATTTACAACCTGCTGCTGACGCTTTCCAATTGTTCTGTTGGGAAACCCCTCTTTCTTTAAGTTGTTTACTGCAGTCTCGGTCGGACATAGAAGTAAGCTAGAAACTCGATCTGTAAGTACCCGATTGATCTCCTCAGGCATGGCTGGGTTGTGGGAACGTAGTCCAGCTTCCACATGTGCTATTGGTATGCAGAGTTTGGCTGCGGCAAGCGCACCAGCAAGAGTTGAGTTTGTGTCTCCATAAACCAATACCCAGTCTGGCCTTTCTTGTTGAATGAGCACTTCGATTCCCTCAAGCATTCTACCAGTCATAGCTCCATGAGAGAGACTGGCTATCTTCAGGTAGTAATCTGGCCGAGGGATATCCATCTGTTCGAAAAAAACGTCTGACATATTGGTGTCGAAGTGTTGGCCTGTATGTACAATGGTTTCTCTGATGTTACCATGGAAACGAATCGCTCGACTGACTGCAGCTGCTTTGACGAATTGAGGGCGGGCCCCAATGATAGTGAGGATCCTCATAAAATACTTTTAGTTACTTTTCGAGTAATCAGTTCCTATGTCCTTTGAGGATTGGATGAGAGTTGTAATGGATACCTGTGGGTTCTGTATTTCGAATATCATGCACAATCTGAATAGCAGTCTTGGCTGCTTCCAGCCCGAAACCCTGTCCAGCTAGTGTTTGTTGATAGACCAGTGTGTGCAGGTCGGTGAAGCCTCCGCTGAATTCGATCTCCTCACCATCAAGTGTGATGCTGCGGTAGGTACGTTGCCCTTTAGCTTGTATCTCTGTCGGAATGTGGTTGATGTCAATCGAGAGGAACCAGGGCACTCTTGCCTGCTCCAGCTCCAGGTAGCCTGCGCAGGTCGTTGGCGTTGAGATATGGACTTCATTGCGTTCGACCTCTCCGAAGAGCCAGGTAAGCATGTCGAAGAAGTGCACACCGATGTTGGTTGCCAGGCCTCCCGACTTCTCATCATCTCCTTTCCAGGAACGGAGGTACCACTGACCACGGGAGGTTAGGTAGGTCAGCTGCAACTTATACTTGTCCTGACGACACTCCCGCTGGATCTTCTCACGCAAAGCAATCAGTGCTGGATGCACTCGAAGTTGGAGAATCGTCCAGACTCGTTGTCCGGTGTCGGCTTCCAATTCCTGAAGGGCTGCAACGTTCCAGGGATTGAGGACCATTGGTTTTTCGCAGAGGGCATCTGCTCCCACTCGCAGGGCGGTTCTGATATGAGCATCGTGGAGGTAGTTGGGTGAGCAGATACTGAGATAGTGAATCTCTTTTCCATCGTTTTCACGGCGTAGCTTCTCCAGGTGACGGTCGAAACGCTCATACTCTGTAAAAAAAGCACAGTCTGGGAAGTAGCTATCTAGAATTCCCACTGAGTCGTGCTTGTCCAAAGCGGTAACTAGTTGACTACCTGTTTCCTGAATCGCCTTGAGGTGTCTGGGAGCAATATAACCAGCAGCACCCGTGAGTGCGAAGTTCTTCAAGAGATTCCTACGAGTTTAGTGGTGCCAATTGTTGCCCGTTTAGTCGGTATCGCTGCCCGGTCTGTGAGCATCTTGTTTCTGCATACCCACTCAGTGGTAGATCTAGCTGTTCACCATATTCACTCATCCAGCCAATTTGGCGAGTTGGCACACCAACCATCAGTGCGTAGTCCGGGACATATTTGTTAACCACAGCTCCGGCTCCAATGAAGGCATAGCGTCCGATCGTCACTCCACAGACCACAGTGCAGTTTGCTCCCAGAGTTGCTCCTTTGCGGATTAGAGTGCTGCGGTATTCTTCTTTGCGGACAATCGCTGCTCTTGGATTGTAGACATTAGTGAAGACCATGCTGGGTCCACAGAAGACGTCATCTTCCAAGGTGACGTTGTCATAGATCGAGACGTTGTTCTGGATCTTGCAGCGGTTGCCAATCACTACGCGGTGCCCAACAAAGACATTTTGGCCAAGTGAACATCTCTCCCCAATGAGGGCTCCCGAGCAGACATGGCTGAAATGCCAGACCTTAGTGCCTTCACCAAGGCTGGCACCATTATCAACAATGGCACTCTCATGGCACCAGTAATTCATATCTACATTCACCTACAAATACTTTGATAGATAGTATCAATTACAATAAATATTCTATTTTTTCTTTGGGAATTTTCCTCTCAAGACTGAAGCAACTGAAAGTTTGAGAATTTCGAGAGGCTTTGCAAAAGATCTTTTGCATGTAGCTCGCTATAACACCCCATCTACGGCGATTGAATTGGTGAATTAGTGGTGGTGAAGAATTTCTTTGAGAAGCTCGCTCCATGAGCTCATTAGGAGAGCGGAGGTGACAAGATATTTAGAAATTTACATGCAAAACCAGCACCTGCTCGCTAGATGAACACGTGCTGGGTCTTCGGAAGACTTTGCTGAGAAAACTATATCAGAAGTTCTAGGATGCTTTTTTGATTGTTTTCGATTGTTTTGGGATTATTGGCATTAACTCCTTCAGACGTCTTGTGATGCTCCCAACAATCTTTGTCACACTCAGTCCTGCCTCTTCTCGTTGTTGCTCTGGACTTCCTTGGGGAATATAGCGATCTGGTAAGCCCACTATCTGCACAGGAACAACAGTGCCAGATTGTTGCAGGGATTCCAAAGCTGCACTTCCAAATCCTCCAGAAATTACATTTTCTTCAAGAGTGACAATTAATTGACAGTGTTTGGCAAACTTTTGGAGAAGCTCTTCGTCAAGAGGTTTGACAAAGCGAGCGTTGATCACTGCGACGTTGATTCCCTGTTTCTTGAGGATTTCAGCTACAGCGATTGCAGTCTCTACCATGACACCTACTGCAAAAAGTGCCACGTCCGATCCCTCTTGAAGGACCGTCCCTTTGCCCAACTGAACCGGCTCTGTGGCATTTTCATCCGAGATGCTGGTGTTGCCTCTTGGGTAGCGCATTGCTATTGGTCCATCATGCTCATAAGCAAACTGAGTCATAAGTCTCAACTCGGAGCCATCAGCTGGGACCATCACTACCATGTTTGGGATCATTCGAAGGTATGTGAGGTCAAAGCAGCCGTGGTGAGTTGGTCCATCAACTCCAACAAGCCCCGCTCGGTCCAAGGCAAAGCGAACCGGTAATTTCTGAATCGCTACGTCGTGAATTATGTGATCCAAGGCTCTTTGCAAGAACGTTGAGTAGATAGCCACAAAAGGTTTGCTGCCTTCTGCGGCTAAGCCTGCAGCACATGTCACTGCATGGCCTTCCGCAATCCCAACATCCAGCACTCTCTCGGGATGTTTGTCATGAAGGCCAATGATGCCAGTTCCGCTCATCATGGCAGCACTCAATGCCACTACTTTGGGGTCGGCTTCCATCAAATCTCCCAACTTCTCAGCAAATACCTTGGAGTAGCTTATGTGTTGGATTCCACTGCCGGATTTCTTGACGAAGTTGCCTGTTTCTGGTTCGAAAGGGCTCACACCATGGTAGGTAAAAGCGTCTTCTTCTGCGAAAGAGTAGCCCTTGCCCTTCTGTGTCAGCGCGTGGATGACAATTGGTCCATCCAGGTCTTTGACATGGGAGAGTAACTCGACCAACTCTCCAACACTGTGGCCGTCGATTGGTCCAAAATAGCGCCAGCCCAGTTGCTCAAAAAGCATGCCTGGCAAGAGGAAGGTCTTAAGAGAGGTATTGATCTTTTGCAGGGCATGTTGGAGTGGTTCCGAGAAAGGAACTCTTGAGGCCCATTCTCGGGTTTCATCCCGAAGCCAATTGTAGGAAGGTGAAGAAATGACTCGTGTGATCATTTTGGAGAGAGCACCAACATTTGGATCAATGCTCATGCCGTTGTCATTGACAATCAGGATCATATTCTTTCCAGCAAAACCATTGTGGTTCAATGCTTCGAAGGCTAGTCCTCCGGTCATTGCACCATCCCCAATGACCGCAACCACGTAGTGGGCCTGCTGTTGCAAGTCTCGACTGAACGCCATTCCCAGTGCAGCTGAGATCGATGTGGAGGCATGGCCAGCTCCAAAGTGGTCGTAGGAACTCTCGTCACGACTCAAGAATTTCTTGATGCCACCATATTGAGCCAGTGTGCCGAAGTACTCGTTGCGTCCACTGAGTAACTTGTGAGCGTAAGCTTGGTGTCCTACATCCCAGACAACTCGATCTCGACGAAAATCGAACACTTTGAAAAGTGCTACTGCAATCTCTACGGCTCCAAGGGAGGAAGCAAGGTGTCCACCCTTTTTGCTAGTGACCTCGATGATGCGTTGCCTACAGTCTTCTGATAGTTGCTTTAATTCTTGAGTATTGAGAGTTTGAATGTCGTGTGGTTTTGCGATAGCGTCGAGAATCCTAAATCGATTTTGCATGATTCGTTCGCTGCCTCTGCCAGTCTGGTTGGTTCGTGGAGCTTAGAAGCCCCGTAGAAAGAGCGGTGATCGATCGAACTTAATTGCTTCCCTCAGTTGAAATAGGAGTGCTTTGTCTAGCGAACAAGTAGCCGCGAGCCTTCGTCAGAAGCAGTCTTCCCTGAAAACCCAACGCAGCAGCAGTGTTCCCCAACTTCGGCGCTCGCAGCGGGAAACTCAGGAAATTCAGCAGTTCATCAAAACAGTTTTCACCAAGGAAAATCTTTGGTTCATCCGCTCAGAAGATCAAAAAAATATTGTAGCGACCCTACAGGAAATTAATCAATTGAATTCCGAGTTGACGCAGAAGTGTCGCTCAAACGAGATTTTCCAAAGGCAAGCAACGTTATTCATGGGCATGAGTGAGCGCATCGTTCATCTTTGTCATTGTGTTCATCTCTGCCTTGAGTATGGTTTCTATCTGACAGAACCAAAGGGATTGCGGATTGCGGATGCTGTCCAAATTGCTTGGCAAGGAGTGCGGGCCTTGGCGAAAGCTGCGGAACAGCAACGTTGGCCTCTGTTGCCAGAAGAAATTCGTATGTCATCTGAGCAGCAACAGTTCGTTCAGGAGCAGATCAAATCCTTCGAGCCCCTTGCACAAAAACTTCTTACCTCGCCTCAATTTAAGGATCTTAACTACCGTCTGCAGGCCGCTGAACTACAGATCATCTATCTCTTTTTCAATCATGTTCAGAAACTGCTGACGGTTCAGGATCAAATTCTGTGGGCCTTTCTTAAGCAGCCTCAGGTCAAAGAACCAGAGCGCACCCTAAATACAGTTTATCAACGCCTAGAACATATTCAAACACGCATTGACCAGTATCATTCTAGTGTTCAACAAATTCCCGTCGAACAGCGTGCAGAATTTGAGCAAATTTGTGTTGATCTGATGCTGAAGTTGCAGGATCTCCACGTTCCACTGGAGCCATTTCGTTTTGTGGAAAAGCACCTCAAGTACCTCCAGCAGAGCTTTAAGGAATCACCAGGCAACGGCCCACAATTGCTGAAAGAGTTCAGAGAAAAATGCATCTCTGACATGACATTCATTCACTTTGTCTCCACCAATTTGAACACTGTTGGGCAGACATTGCGACAGGTGCAGAGCATTCTTTTCAATCTCTCTCTGGCGTTCGGGAAGGTATATGATTCCTGCCGACCACACACTGTCTCCGCATTGTTTCTTGCTAGGGCGCTGAAAGCGGTTAGTGGATTGTTAGAAAGAGGAGACCGAATTGCCCACTCTACAGAGAAAGTAACTTGGCAACTACAGACATCCATGGAAGGTCGGAGGTTATTTCATCTTCAGGTCGAGGAGGGCATCCTGAGTGCGTTGCGCCTGATGCGTGATGGTCGAGATACGATGGGTAGTTATGCTCGACAGCTCAATAAAGCAATTGAGCGTTTGGATGCTGAACCGGAGATGCCCTCTCTACAAGTCTATCAGATTCTCAATCAGGCCTACGATGAGCGAGATGCTCTCTCAGGAGCGGCTTTTTCTCTGGGCAACGTCTATGAACTCTTCCAGTCGATTGTGACTAGCTTACAACAGGCAGGAAGTTTCTTTCCCAAAGGATTTGGCTCTGCAGAAAGTGATGCAGCAGGAGAAGTAAAGGAGATGCAGCGCATCTATGCTGGTAGAGCCGCAATTCTTCAGCAGCATCTGCAAGATAGCTGGCGCGGAGGGAACGATCTGGTATGGATGATTGAACAGTTACTGGATCCACAACAACAGCAGCAGCAGATTTTCGGCAGGGAGATGAAGGAAATCATGGAGCCGGTTCAATTACGCTTGGCCACTCTGGCATCCCAAGCACCTGTGACTGAGACAGATGCACGAGCACCAGCACCAGTGAAAAAGGCTCAACTAAAAGCGGATCCAAGTCAGCCCAGTGCTTCGAAAATGATCAGTAAGCTTGGACAATCTCGAGAAGAAAATCGTGGCCGATTTGCGCCTTATGAGTCGGATGTGATGGGCATACTGAAGCGCAATATCCTCACCTTGCGTTCACGGCAGGCCAGAATGATCCTAGAAGTCTTGGAGAAATCTCATACATTCAGTGGCTATGTGGAACGAGTCGGTCGAGATTTTGATCCAGAGGAACCAGCATCGGAAAGCAAGATGATGGATACTCTGCTAAATGATGCGGACACGCTCTGGGAGTTCCTCAAGGGAGTTGCTGAAGCAAAGGTGCTGGCTTATGGTTTTTTCAACGCCAGTGGGATAGAACTCGAATACAGCGAAGATCGTGGGGATTTCATTGTGCCAAGAGATAAGCAGCGTCATCTGCGATTTTCAGATGGTATGTTTATGTCCCCCAAAGAGCTGATGACGCGTTTTCTAGATGTCGTTCTTGGACGAAAAGGAAATTACCATATCTCTCAGGCGGTACCCAAGCATATGATCCAGGACATTGAAAGTATCTTCTTGTTGCCCGCTAGTGAGCAGGATGTCATTCGTAATGTGATGCCTGATTAAGACCTACAAATCACTGGAATTTTCTAGGAAAAGTGGGAAGACAATCAGTTTGTAGATGTCCCCGGTTTCAAGAATCGTTTCAGTACCCAAAGCACTTCCAATAACAACAGCAGCAAAAGCAACCAACGCAGCCAGTCTTGCAGAGTGTCACTAGCGGCCTGCTGGCGATTTAGAAATACTGCCTGGTCAGTGAAAAAACTCTGCATCTGTTCCAGTGCCTCTTCGGTCATCAGCGCTGGTAGACTTTCCTGTTCAGCCAAGTTGACTGCGAAGGCTAGTGTAAGATTATCGGCTTTTAGTTCGTAGTGTCCCGGCCATCGCCATCCAGGTGTGACTCCCACAACCTGTTGACCTACCTTCAAGCTCCCCAACTGACGCCTCGGGTGTTTTTGCCAGAGATAACTCAGCCAGTCACGAAGCTGGTCTACGAAGCTTTGCTGCTGATAGAGAGGCCCCCAAGCATTTGAGACGCCAGTATCCAACAGCCAAAGTTGTTGAGCAGTCGCTTGATGCAGGCCCTGTATGGATTGTTCAATCAACCACTCAGGCCCGAGGTTGGCTTTTCTCCAGTCAAGAGCGAGTTGCTCTTTAGGTAACAGGCTATGATTGTCTGTTGCTAAGTTGCTCCAGTCTGCTGGACGAGTTGGTACGAACAGACGGATCGGAGTTTCGGGGTAGATGTCTTCAAATCTTCTTGGATCATCAGCCAGTAGAATCACAAGATCAGGATTTGCCGCCTTCAGAGTTTCTGGATTGCTGAATAGGAAAGAGAAGAAGTCATTGGCATTCAGTGCCGATTTCAATGGATGCAGTCCGTACCGGTAAAGTGCAGAAACTCCCTCAGTACTTAGCAACCCCACCCGTAGATCATCTCCTCGCGAAGATTGAAAGTAATAGTGATTGTCATAGTCAGGATCTGGTAGCTGAGGTTCAATCAATATCTGTAAAGGTGCGTGATGCTCATATTCAGGACTTAGTTCTAATCGCTGACGCTCTGATGTACCTTTCCAACTGATGACTGACTCATGCAACTTTTGAGATCCTTGCTCCACAGTGATGCGTACTTCTGTAGGCTGTGGTTGTTCCCCAAAGAGTTCTACCTCAAGGACCGCGCTTAGCTTCCCTTCTGTTCTTACACGGAGCTTCCGCATTCCTAAATTAGGTGTGGATTGTAGCCCTTGTGGTCTTTCAAAACGCCACTCAATTGGTAGTGCAACGGGAGCATAGGGCCAATACTGGGAACGCTGAAAATCAGATACCAAGTTGACAATCAGTCGACGATTGCGTTCCGTTTCTGGTCGCGATTTCATGATGGCTTGTCCGATCTCTCCCAGATTGGGTGTGCCAGCAAAAAAGCTTCCAGGAAACTTGGTTTGTACTGGGGCTTTTGGTGGAGGTGGAAATAATTCTGAAAGCAGAAGAGGTTGTATTCCCGCTGGTAGATTGGACTGTATTGAAGGCTGAGTCGTCAAGCTGGCACTGTCATCAACGACCCATAGTTCTAACGGAAGAAATTTCTCCACCCAGTAAGGGCGTGCTAGCAAAAGTACAGCGAGTAGTACCAATAGACTGCGCAGAATTTTGATCCAAAAATCTTCGCGAGAAAATCTAAGTTGCTGCCGCAATGTTTCTGGAGGCAGCAGGAAAAAAGCGGAGAAAGGCTGAGGCTGGCGCGTCCTTGGTTTCAGCAGCGGCCAAAGCCAAGGTAGAATGACTGTTGGGAGAGCCAGCAGCCACAAAGGAGTGAGGAATTGAAGCATGCCGGAGGCCTGCTAGTCCCGAAGTTCTGGGGTCTTGATTCGATTGAGCAGTTGCTGTTGCGCAATGGAAAGCAAGTTACTGGTCAACCAGTAGAGTGTTAGCCCAGCAGGGAAAGTGAAAGTAAAAATAGTGAACACTAGCGGGAGATACTGCATGATTTTCGCCTGCATGGGGTCCATCGTAGCAGCTGTGGGAGTCAGTTTTTGTTGGAAGTAGAGACTCACTCCCATTAGAATTGGTGTGATTCCAAGACCGTCAGGAGCAGACATGTCTGAGAGCCAGAGCATGAAGGGCGCATGACGCAGTTCAACAGCACCAGAGAGAGCGCTATATAGAGCGATGAAGACAGGAATTTGTAGAAGTAGCGGCAAGCAGCCCCCGAGTGGGTTGACTTTGTTCTTGCGGTACAATTCCATCATTTCTTGGTTCAATTTTTCTCGGTTATCCTTGTATTTCTCCTGAATTTTTTTCATTCGTGGCGCTAACTGTTGCATGCGTTTCATCCCCTTCATTCCCTTGTAGGT
>MDTD01060568.1_pt1 | contig 12302 bp, 7 predicted proteins | sample 811221 | NCBI WGS metagenome assembly MDTD01 (sample SAMN05326646, study PRJNA326480) | marine metagenome | isolation source: seawater | place: Pacific Ocean: South West | collected 2011 | reverse complement strand
TTAGATTTTTTAACTGCTGTTAAAAGAGCTTTTTCAGATTTGTCCCAAACATTATCATCGCCAACTCTTTTTTCTGGTCTATCTGAGTATTTTAAAATGATATTATCAAAACCTAGATCTTTATAGATTTCAATTATTAAATTAGTAACAGATAAACACTCTTCAGTTATCTGGTCTTCAGAACAAAAAATATGTGCATCATCCTGTGTGAATGCACGTACTCTTAATAATCCGTGAAGAGCGCCTGACGGTTCATATCTGTGAACTTTTCCAAATTCTGATAACTTTAGTGGCAAGTCTCTATAGCTTTTTAAACCTTGATTAAAGATTTGTACACAGCCTGGGCAATTCATCGGTTTAACAGCAAATATTTTTTCATCAGGAGTTTCAGAAGTATACATATGTTCACCAAACTTTTCCCAGTGTCCTGATTTTTCCCACAAAGACTTGTCTAAAAGTTCTGGTGTATTAATCTCTTTGTAACCTGCTAACCTTTGTTTAAATCTCATAAACTCTATCAATTTTAAAAATAGGTTCCATCCTTTTTCATGCCAAAAAACTGAGCCTGGACTTTCTTCTCGGAAATGAAATAAATTCATCTCTTTTCCGATTTTTCTGTGATCTCTTTTTTCAGCCTCTTGTAATCTGATGAGATATTCATTTAGATCTTTTTTGCTACTCCAACAAGTTCCATAAATTCTTTGAAGCATTTCATTATTTGAATCACCTCTCCAATAAGCACCTGAAACTTTAGTTAACTTAAATGCTTTACCAATTTTTCCCGAAGAAGCTAAGTGAGGACCTCTGCACAAATCATGCCAAGTATCTCCATGATGATAAACTGATAATTCCTCATTATTTGGAATGCTCTCAATAATTTCGGCTTTATATTTCTCTCCTATATTCTTAAAATGATTTATCGCTTTTTCTCTTTCCCAAACTTCCCTTCTTGTTTTTACGTCTCTGTCAATAATTTCCGACATTTTTTTTTCAATTTTTTTAAGGTCGTCCTCAGTAAAAGGTTCTTTCCTTGCAAAATCATAATAAAATCCATTTTCAATTACTGGCCCAATAGTTACCTGTGTTCCCGGAAAAAGTTCTTGAACCGACATGGCCATAATATGCGCAGCATCATGTCTTATTACTTCAAGCCCCTCCTTATCTTTAGAAGTTATTATTTTAACTTTAGAATTATTTTTAATTTCATAACTTAAATCTTTAAGCTTTCCATCTACCTCCATAATTAAGGCAGTCTTTTCAATTGATTTACTAATTTTTTTTATAAGATCAAAGCCATTTATAGATTTTTCGAAAGAAATTTTTTTACCATCTAATAATTCTATATTTGGCATTATAAGTTTAAAAGCTTTCTATATTCACTAAAAGTTGTTTGGCACATTTTTTCAACATCAAATTTTCTCGTTACGTTTTTTCTACCTTCGTTTCCAATTGAATTCAATGCATCTTTATCTAATTGTAATACATCAATTATGATTTTTGCTAATTCTCTTGGATCATCATGTTTATATAAAAAACCAGATTTTTTGTCTAAAATTGTTTCTCTGGAACCTCCAATGTTACTCGCAATTATAGGTTTTTTCATTGCTTGAGCCTCAACTGAAACTCGTCCAAAGGCCTCGGGTCTTATGGAGGTTGATACGACTAAATCTGAAACAGCGTAAGCCGCTGGCATATCTTTGCAGTATTCAATAAATTTTATTTTTTTAGATAAGTTATATCTTTGAACCAGACTTTGAAGCTTTTTCGAATAAACTTTTCTTCCTTGATCTGAGCCTAATATGATACCCTCAAAATTAACGAAATTGTAATCTTCAACGAGAATATTCATAGCTTCGATGAATTTTTCCTGACCTTTCCAGCTAGAAAGTCTACCAGGTAACAAGATCTTAACATTCTGACTATTTACTTGCCACTGATTTATAATTTGGTTTAATTTTTTTTCTGAGATATTTTGTGGATTAAAATAATCTAAATTTATTCCTCTAAAAATTACCATTAACTTATTCTTAGGCTTTAAAAAATTTTGATAATTTGAGTTTATATGCTCAAAAATAAAATTAGAGCCTGCGATTATCAATTTTGATTTAAGCATCACGCTATTATAAAATTTTTTGAAAAAACTCTCAAAACTGTATGTGCCATGATAAGTGGTAACAAAATGTCTTCTTGTTATTAAACATGAAAAATAACATGACCATGCAGGAGCTCTGCTTCTAGCATGAATAATATTAATATTTAAAATTAAGACAATTAAAGTAATTAAAAAAAAATTTAAAAAAATTAAAATTGGATTTTTGCTATGAACAGGAAGTCTAATTACTTTTACTTTATTTTTTTTTACGTACTTAAGTAATGATCCTCCGCTTGTAATTATGTAAGACTTACAGTTTTTTTCACTGAGATAATGTGCAAGATCGTAACACCCTGTTTCAGCGCCACCAAAACCTAATTTAGGAATAACTTGTAAAACTTTAAATGTCATTTTTAATCATCTTTTTTTCCCATTCTAAGGCTGTTTTTAAAATGTAATTTAGATTATTATATTTAGGTTCCCAGCCAAATTTTTTTACAAATTTTGAATTATCTGCAACCGAATATGCTGCGTCCCCATCTCTTTTGGGACCAAATCTTACATTCAAATTTTCTTTTAATAATGAGTTCATTTCATTAACAACGTCCTTGATTGAAAAACCCTCGCCATACCCACAATTATATATTCCGCTCTCATCATGATCTATAATTTTTTTAGCAGCCAAAATATGCATGTCAGCTAAATCATTAACATGTATGAAGTCTCTTATTGTTGTACCATCTTTAGTATCATAATCATTACCATTTATAGTTAACAAATTTCTTTTACCCATTGCAGTTTCACAAACGGCTTTAATTAGATTGTCAGGATTTGTGGTTAAACCTGATCTTTTTTTTTCATCAGCTCCTGCAACATTAAAATACCTTAAAATTATAGACCTGATCTTTTTTTGATCTGAAAGTTCAATTAAATATTTTTCCAATTGGTATTTAGAATCTGAATAAGCATTCAAAGGTTTTGGATTTTCGCTTTCTGTAATTTTATTATTATGTTTTACATTTCCATAAACTGCACCTGTGGAAGAAAATATAAATTTATTTAATCCATTTTTTAAACACTCATTAAAAAAAACTTTTGCATTATCATAATTGTTTTTATAATATTTTTTTGGGTCTTGAACAGACTCGCCAACTCTAGTAAATGCTGCAAAGTGCATAACTGCATCAAATTCTTTATTCCTTAATAAAAAATTAATTTTTTTTTTGTCAGAAATATCACAATTAACAAAATTTGCCTTTAATGGTAATAGTTTTTTATTTCCATTAATAAGATTATCAATAATTGTAACATTATGATTATTATCTAGAAGCATTAGAGCTACGTGACTTCCTATGTAACCAGCTCCTCCTGTTAGTAATATATTCATTCAATTTCTAATATGGATTATTTAAAACGATTATATATTATGAAAAAACTTAACGAGTTTATATGAAAAAATATAATTTTATCAAAATTTCTAACACAAAAAAACTTAGGTATATTCACAATAAAACTAAAGGTGATCTTTATGTAATTTTTCTACCTGGATTTATGTCTGATATTGACGGTGAAAAACCTAAAGCAATAAAAAGATACGCGATAAAAAATAGATTAGGTTTTTTAGCTATAGAATACTCTGGCCATGGTAAATCGTCAGGAGTTTTTACAAAAGGTAATATAAGTGAATGGTCTAATGATACCAAAAATTCTATAAGAAAAATTGTAAAAAAAAAAAATTTCATTTTAATTGGTTCTAGTATGGGAGCGTGGATTTCTCTAATCCAATTTAAGTATTTTAAAAAACAAATTAAAGGTTTCATCGGAATAGGGTCTGCACCTGAATTCTTAGAAAAATTGATGTGGAAAAAATTTTCAAAAAAAATAAAAAGAGAGATAATAGAAAATGGTGTAAGCATTATTAAACATGGAGGCTCAAAATTTAAACAAAAGCAATACGAATATCCAATATCTTATCAATTAATAAAAGACGGAAGAAAAAATAAAGTATTATCAAAAAAAATAAAAAATTTAATACCGGTAACTATGTTTCATGGACAAAATGATGAGGTAGTTCCCATAAGTTTTTCAAAAAAAGTTTTATCAATATTTCCAAGAGCTAAAAAGAAAATTGTTATAATTAAAAATGGTGACCACAGTTTGTCGCAAAAAAATAATTTAAAGAAAATTTTATCTGAACTAAATAGATTTACGAAATATATTTTGTAAACCAAATTTATAATTAGGGAAAAGAAGTTTAATTTTTAAAATTTTTTTCATCTTTTTATTACTGATCTTCTTTGAGTCTTTGTAAAAAGCTTTTATCATTTCTCCTTTTAAGTCTTGATAAGATATAGATTTTAATTTTTTTATTCCTAATAGTTTTGCAGAATACTTAGCTACTTCCTCACTGGATGCAGGTAAATCATCAGATATGTTAAAAATTTCGCCTATAATTTTTTTATTTTTAAAAGCTTTAATTAAAACTTTTGATATATCTTCTAATCTGATCCTAGAAAAAAATTGATTTTTTTTAGAAATAAATATTTTTGGGCCCTCTTTTAATCGTTTTAATGGATTATTCTTAATTGAATAAATACCTGCTAATCTTAAAATAACTAAGTTTATTTTGTATTTTTTATAACTATTAATCCAATTTTGTTCAGCTATAAATCTAGATCGTCCGAATTTACTAGACGGTTTAAGAGTGGATTTTTCATTAACCCAATTGCCTTGATGATTGCCGTAAACACTAGTTGCGGAAAGATAAATAATTCTTTTAAAATTATTAGATTTAATAATTTTACCAAATTTAGATAGAACAAGGTCACTACCATTTAGTGGAGGGATTGATACTAATAGATATTCTGAAGTTTTAAGTGCGTTTAAAATTTTATGATCAAATTCTTTTCCATTAAATTTTAATGAAAGATAAGATTTTCCTCTAAATTTTCTTTTTTTTGTTGCAGATGTTGTAGTTACATCAAATTTGAATTTTTGTTTCTTTCTGATTAATTCACTAACAAAATGTTTGGCTACCTGACCAAAACCAAAAAAAAAATATTTTTGTGTCATCAAGCTGTTTTAGATTTAATTTCTTTTAGAGAAATAGGATTATCTAACTTATCAAGCATTTCTTTCGGGCAAACTTGTTTAAATTTCAAAACCTCTTCATCAAAATTATCAACAATTTTTTTCCCAATTACTGAATTTGTTTCAGATATAAATTCTTTTAAATACATCTTCAATTGATTTTGCCAATACTCAGTCTCTGGTTTTTGCCACAGAATTGATTGAGCATTAGCATAGTTGCCAAAAATATTTTTTGGGTCATATACAAAAGCCATACCTCCAGTCATTCCCGCACCAAAATTATCACCAACATCCCCAAGTAAAATTGCTGTTCCTCCTGTCATGTATTCACAACCATTTGAACCGCATCCCTCCACTACAGTAACACCTCCAGAATTTCTTACTGCAAATCTTTCACCTGCTTTACCAGATGCAAAAAGTTTTCCTGAAGTTGCTCCGTACAAAACAGTATTTCCCACAATGACATTTTCATTTGAAACTAAACTACTTTTTGAACTCGTTTTGACTACAATTTTTCCGCCTGAAAGACCCTTCCCTACATAATCGTTAGAATCTCCATTAACAGTTATCTTTATCCCTTTAGCTAAGAAAGCTCCCAAAGATTGGCCGGCTGAACCCTCCAAATTTATATTAATTATTTCATCTTCCACTTTGTTGTTTCCAAACTTCTTATATACATAATGCGAGAGTCTTGTTCCAACAGCCCTATGAGTATTTTTAACATTATAATTAAAATAGTTTCGTTTATTGATATCGATTTTATCTTTTATATCAGACCAAATTTCCTCATCTAAAGTTTCAGGAACTTTGTTTATGTCCCGGTTTTTGCAATACCTAGGGTTATCACCTGGGTCTGTTTGAACTAATAAAGGGTTTAAATCAAGGTCATCTAAATTAGATGAACCTCTGCTAATCTGATTTAACAAATCTGTCCTACCAATAATTTCATTTAAAGTTTTAAAACCCAGAGATGATAAAATTTCTCTCACCTCTTGAGCAACAAAGTTAAAAAAGTTAACAACTTTTTCTGGTGTGCCAGAAAATTTTTTTCTTAACTCTGAATCCTGGGTACAAACTCCGACAGGACAAGTATTAGAGTGACACTGCCTAACCATAATACATCCCATTGCTATAAGAGATGATGTTCCCATGCCAAATTCTTCTGCACCCATCATTGCAGCTATCACTACATCTCTTCCTGTTTTTATACCTCCATCAGTTCTTAAAGTTACTTTGTGTCTTAAATTATTTAAAGTTAATATTTGGTGTGCCTCTGTAAGACCCATTTCCCAAGGTATGCCAGCATATTTTACACTGGTTTGAGGGCTTGCTCCTGTGCCGCCGGAGTGACCTGAAATTAAAATCACATCAGCTTTCGCTTTTGCAACGCCAGCTGCTATTGTTCCTATCCCCGATGCTGCAACTAATTTTACTCCTATTCTTGCTTTTGGATTAATTTGTTTTAAATCATATATAAGTTGAGCAAGATCCTCTATCGAATATATATCATGATGTGGAGGTGGAGAAATTAAAGTTACTCCTGGAGTTGAGTGTCTTAAACGCGCGATATCTTTTGTGACTTTGAAGCCAGGTAATTGACCGCCTTCCCCTGGTTTAGCACCTTGAGCAATTTTTATTTCAATTTCATTACAATTATTTAGATAATCAATGGTTACACCAAATCTTGCAGAAGCTACTTGTTTAACTCTTGAGTTGGCTGAGTCACCGTTTTCCAAAACTTTGAATCTTCTAGGATCCTCACCCCCTTCTCCGCTGCAAGATGCACCTTTAATTCTATTCATGCCTATCGCCAAGGTTTCGTGAGCTTCCTCCGATAAAGCTCCGTGAGACATGCTTCCGCTACCAAATCGTTTAGTAATAGATTGAATATTTTCCACCTCGTCAATATTAGTAGAGTTAGTTGTTTTTTTAAAATCTAATAAATCTCTCAAATTTGTTGGTGGTAATTCATATATACCTTTTGAATATTTTTTATAAATTTCATAGGATCCTAATGTGACAGCACTTTGAAGAGTATGTATCAATTTTCCTTGAAATTGGTGATCTTCGCCTGATTTTCTATATTTATATATACCTCCTATTGGTAAAACATAAATATCTTTTTTAAATGTTTTTTTATGGAGAGTTTTAATTTTTTCTTCGATTCCTGTAATTCCTATGCCAGAAATTCTTGAGATCATACCGGGAAAAAATTCTGAAACTAAAGCTCTACTTAAACCGACCGTCTCAAAATTACATCCACCTCTATAAGAGCTTAAAACAGATATTCCCATTTTAGACATTATTTTTAGCAGTCCATTTTCGATTGATTTTTTATATCTATCAACACAAGTTTTAAAATCATATTTTCCAAAAAGTTTTTTTGAATATCTTTGAAAAATACTATCTATAGCTAAATAAGGATTAATTGTAGTAGCTCCTACACCAACTAAGACTGCAAAAGAATGAGTATCTAAAGTTTCGGAAGTTTCAACGTTTATTGAACAATATCCTCTTAAACCCTGATTAACTAAATGAGAATTAATCGCTCCAACTGCGAGAACCATTGGAATATTAGCTTTTTTTTCATTTATGTTTTTATCGCTTAAAACAAGAGCTGTGGTGCCCTCTCTTATGGAAATTTCTGCCTCGTTTTTAATTTTTTCTAAATTATCTTTTAACTGTTCATCAATATTAAATGTACAATCAATTATTTTTATTTTTTTAGAAAAAAAAGATTTAAACTTCTTCATTTGTGCATTTGTCAAAATAGGACTATCTAATACATAAATATTTTCCTCAGTGAGATTGTTAAAGTCTAGAATATTGCCTAGATTACCGAATCTAGTTTTCAAACTCATAATTTTATTTTCTCTTAAAGAGTCAATTGGAGGGTTCGTGACTTGACTGAAATTTTGTCTAAAATAATGCGATAATGGTCTGAAGTGACTAGATAAAACTGCAACAGGAGTATCATCACCCATTGATCCTACAGCTTCTTTACCCTCTTCTACCATCGGATGCAGAATAAGCTCTAAATCTTCAACGCTCATTCCAGATAAATATTGTCTTCTTCTTAAATCACTCTCTGAAAATAAGGAAATTTCTTTTTCACTAGAAATTTTTTTATCTAAATCTAAAATTTGTTTATTAAATTGTTTATATTCTTTAGACAAATAGTCTTTAATTTCTTTATCAAGATAAAGTTTACCCTCTTTTAATTCTACAGCAATAATTTCACCAGGGCCCAGTCTTCCTTTTTTAATTATCTTACTTTCTGGAATGTTTATCATTCCAGTTTCTGATCCGGCAAACAATAAATTGTCTGAGGTAATTGTATATCTTAATGGTCTTAAGCCGTTTCTATCAACTGATGCTACAACCCATTTAGCATCAGTAGCACAAATTGCTGCTGGACCATCCCATGGCTCAATCGTGCTATTTAAAAAGTTGAAAAGTTCCTGGTGATTTTTTGGCACAATTTTACTTCTTTTAGACCATGCGTCAGGTATCATCATTAATTTTATAAGTGGAGCAAGCTTTCCTGAGTGTGTAAGAAGTTCAAAGACATTGTCTAGTGAGGCTGAGTCAGAATTACCTGGGATAACCACTGGTTTTATGACCTCTATGTTGCTAAAAAGTTTACTCGACATATCTTGTTCGTGAATTCTCATCCAGTTCACGTTACCCTTTAAAGTATTTATCTCTCCATTATGCGCCAAGGTTCTAAAAGGTTGCGCAAGATCCCAGCTTGGAAAAGTATTTGTAGAATATCTTTGATGAAAGATTGCAAATCTAGATGTAAAATTTTTATCATTTAAATCAGGATAAAAGTCTGCCAAAGCCTCGGCAAGAAACATCCCTTTATATATAATAGAACGTGAACTTAATGAGCATATATAAAAATTTTTTAACTGCTCTAACCTTGCAAGCTTTTCAATCTCTTTTCTTGAGATAAACAAATTTCTTTCAAGTTCATCTGTTTGAAGATTTTCATTTTTTCTAAATAAAACTTGAGTAATTTCTGGTCTGCTAGATTCAGCTGTTGTGCCTAAAACTTTTGGATTTACTGGAACCTGTCTCCAACCATAAATATAAAAATTATTTTTTAAAAGAACTGTTTCTACAATAGATCGACACTTTTCTTGGCTTCCATAATCATTACGAGGAAGAAAAATCATTCCCACACAAATTCTCTTGTTCTCATCATGTTTGTGTCCGGTAAGTAAAATTTTTTCTTTAAAGAAATCTGGAGAAATTTCTAATTTTATACCTGCTCCGTCTCCTGATTTTCCATCTGCATCAACTGCACCTCTATGCCACACAGCTTTTAATGCTTCAATTCCATATTCCACTACCTTTCTAGATTTCATGCCATTTGTTGATGAAATCAATCCTACTCCACACGCTTCATGTTCTAGCTCCGGATAGTAAGAAAAATTTTCTTGTAAAATTTTTTTATTTTTTAAAATTTTTTTCATTAAGCTGCTTGAATTTTTTTCTCTTTTATAGATTTAGAATCTAAATATCTATCAATCTGATTTGCTGCATCTCTGCCATCTCTGATAGCCCAGACTACAAGTGATGCACCTCTGACAATATCACCTGCAGCAAAAACACCATCAAGATTTGTTTGCATTGTTTTTAAATCAATTTTTATAGTCCCCCATTTGGATACAGATAGTTCATCTGCACCAAATAGTTTTGGAATATTTTCAGGATCGAAACCTAATGATTTTATTACCATATCGGTCTGTATCGTGTATTCAGAGCCCTTTTGCACTTCAGGCCTTTTTCTTCCAGACATATCTGCTTCACCAAGTCTCATTTTATTTACCTCAACTTGACTGACAGTATTGTTGCCTAAAAATTTTTTAGGATTTGTAAGCCATATAAATTCAACCCCCTCTTCTATAGCATTGGCAACTTCTCTTGAAGAACCTGGCATATTCTCTCTGTCTCTTCTATAAATACACTTAACAGATTTTGCATCTTGTCGAATTGCAGTTCTTACACAGTCCATTGCTGTATCTCCACCGCCAATGACTACAACTTTTTTACCTTTTGCGTTAAGTGTTCCGTTATCAAATGCATTTACTTTATCCCCTAGTCCTTTTCTGTTAGAAGCTGTAAGAAAATCCATTGCGGGAAAAATATTTTTTAAATCAGATCCTGGTATATCAATTTCTCTCGGTTTATAAACACCAGTTGCTATTAGGACAGCATCATGTTTTTTTTTAAGATCGCTCAATGATTCATTCTTACCAACTTCAAAATTTTGAACAAATTTTATTCCACTTTCTTTTAATAAATTTGTCCTTCTTTCTACAACGTGTTTTTCTAATTTAAAGTTAGGTATTCCATAAATCAAAAGACCGCCAGGTCTATCGTATCTATCATAAATCGTGACTTGATATCCAATTTTTCTCAATTCTTCAGCACATGCCAAACCCGCTGGCCCAGATCCAATTACTCCTACGCTTTGCTTTAATTCCTTTTTAATCTTAATAGGTTTGACCCAACCTTTTTCCCACGCTGTATCAGTTATGTATTTTTCTATGGAACCAATTGTAACTGTTCCATGTCCCGATTGTTCTATTACGCAATTACCTTCACATAAGCGATCTTGAGGACAAATCCTCCCGCAAACCTCTGGCATATTATTAGTACTTTGTGAAACGTGGTATGCTTCTTCCAGTCTTCCTTCGGCAGTAAGTTTTAACCAATCAGGTATATTGTTTTGAAGTGGGCAATGAATTTGACAAAAAGGAACTCCACATTGAGAGCACCGGCTAGATTGTTCTCCAGCTTTACCCGTTATAAATTCATCATAAATTTCACCGAAATCTTTTTTTCTATTATCAACTGACCTCTTCATAGGGTTTTGTTGATTTAATTCTGTGAACTTTAGCATTTTTTTTGTCATAGAGATTTTGTAATTAAATTATAGATTAATTCAACAAAAATTAAGTAAGTATTATTGACTTATATTAAAAAAACGTTAATAAATATGACATTTTTTTATGCATAGCTGATATGCAAATTAAATATGCCTTTAAAATTCAATCTAAAGTTTTATAAGAATATTTGATGGTAGAAATTATTATTTTATCAATTGTTCAAGGAGTGACGGAATTTCTACCGATAAGCTCATCATCACATCTTATAGTTCTTAGTGAAATATTTGAATTTAAGTCTGCGAGCATTTTTTTAGATATAAGTCTTCACATAGGATCATTTTTAGCTGTAGTCGTTTTTTTCAATAAAGAAATAATAAATTTTATAAACAATAAAAAGCTATTTTTTTTAGTATTTATATCGTCACTTCCGTTGATAATAATTGCTCTGATAATATTAAAGTTTGGATATTTGAATGATTTGAGAAATCTTACAGTTGTGGGCTTATCAACAATATTTTTTGCTTTTCTGATGTATGTGAGTGATAAAGTAAAATCTAAAAAAAATCTTAGTCAAGATTGGAACTTTAAAAATGCAATTATTATTGGTGTATTGCACTCACTTTCTTTAATCCCAGGTGTCAGTCGATCAGGTATTGCTATAACCGCTTGTAGAATGTTAGGTTTTAACAGAGTTCAGTCTGCACAAATATCATTTCTTCTATCAATACCAACATTGTTAGCAGTAACAATATATGGATTTATAAGCCTTTATAACCAAAATAATTTAAATATTCATAATTTAAACGTAATATCAGTTTTTTTATCTTTTATCTTTTCATATGCTACAATGTTTTTTTTGATAGATTATTTAAGAAAGTTCAATTTGACCGTATTTGTTGTATACAGAATATTATTAGGAAGTTTAATTATTTTTTATGTATATTAATAAAAAAAACTATTTTACAAATTTTTTAAATATTTTGATAATCCTTTATCCTATAAGTTTTGCAATTGGAAACTTTGCGATAAATCTAAACACTTTCTTAATAATATTGCTTGGTGTATTTGTCTTTAAAAAAGATTTATTAAATTTTGATAATAAATATTTAATCAAAATTTTAATACTGTTCTTTCTTTATATAATAATTTTAACATTTTTTAAAAATTTCGATGGATCAATTATAGATACCTTTAAAGAAAAATCTTTTATTAAATCTATA
>MDTD01060167.1_pt1 | contig 12302 bp, 10 predicted proteins | sample 811221 | NCBI WGS metagenome assembly MDTD01 (sample SAMN05326646, study PRJNA326480) | marine metagenome | isolation source: seawater | place: Pacific Ocean: South West | collected 2011 | reverse complement strand
CCTCATTTATTTAAAAATCCTATCTATAAGTTATTATGCAATTTTGCTATTTTTCCTTGGATAATATTTTCTAAATTAATATTTAAATATTCTGAACTAACCACTATTTCAGATGGTTTCTGTACGTGGCTTCAAAAAAAAACTAAAAAGACTGTAAAAAGTGTTTATCTATCTTATGAAAAAAAGAATTCTGAGATCGTAGATAAAAAAAAATTTAAAGAGTTAAATTTAACAAGAGAAGATTTTGTTATATGTTTTATTGGTAATTACAGTAAAATTAAATTTAACTTCGATTTTTTAATAAATTGTTCTGAAGAAATATTTCAAATTTCTAAAAATATCAAATTTGTTCTATGTGGGGATATGACTAACTTGGATGATAAATATAAAAAAAAAATTAAAAAATATTTATTTTTTGAATTGGATAAACAAAGACGAAGTGAGAGCATTACTTAATTTATCAAAAGCTGGGCTAGCTCCATACAATGATCTTTGGGATTTCAACCTTTCTATTCCAAATAAAATCAGTGAATATCTTTGTTATGAACTGCCTATAATATCTAGCTTAAAGGGTGATAGTTATGACCTTATTAAAAAGTATAATTGTGGAATAAACTACGATGTAAAAAACAAAAGTAAATTTATCAATGACTTAAAAAATCTTTATTTAAACAATGACTTTTATAACAATTTAAAAAAGGGAGCAATAGAAGCTAGTAATAATTTTAATGATGATGAGGTTATCAATAAAATGAAAAATATAATATTTAATTAATTTTTTTTTCCTAATTTTGTTTTATATAAATTTTCATTCATTTTAACTACTTTTTTATTTAGACTTGATTTTGTTAAAGCTGTAACAATTTTTAAACTTTTAATAGCTTCGCTAGCATTTAAAAAATTATACTTATTTTTTTTTTTCATGTAATTATTTACATACTCATAAAATTTAAAATGACCATATGCATCTACGTTTTTTGGATTTTCCAAATTTAAGTATTTATTAATTTTGGTATTGTATTTTTTATTAACAAAGCTCCATTCAACTATTTTATCAGCTGAATATCCACCAACAATTACTGTACCTTTTGTTCCTAGCAAGGATAAAGAACCTTCTAAATTGTTGGGCCTACAAGCAGTTGTAGCCTCTATAATACCTGTTGCCCCATTTTTAAATTTAATAACACTTGCCGAAGTATCTTCCGCCTCAATTGGAGCTAAAACTCTTTCATTCATAGAAAAAACTTTATTCACATCTCCGACAAGCCATTGAAGGAGATCTATATGATGTATTGCTTGATTACAAAGAACACCTCCATCTGTTTCCCATTTTCCTCTCCACTTGGCTGACCTATAATAATTTGAGTCTCTTTTCCATCTCACTCTAATTGTTGCTAAAAATATTTTTCCTAATTTTTTTTTCTCAATTGCCTTTTTAAGATTTATAATTGCAACATTAAATCTATTTTGTTTTACGACAAAAATATTTAATTTTTTTTCTTTTTTTTCTAATGCAACAATTTTTTCAGCTTCTTTTAAAGATATAGATATAGGTTTTTCAATAATAACATTTTTTTTGTTTTTAAGAAGTTTCAAGGTTATCTTACCGTGAGACCCGCTATCAGTTAATACACACCCTATATTAAATGAGCATTCTTTTAATGCCTTATTAATATCTTTATATATTTTAAAACTAAAATTTTTTTTTAGTTTATTAATTTTAATAGGATCTTTCTCAACTATTCCTGTAATCTCAAATTTATTTTTTAAACTTTGTATTGCTGAAAAATGTTTTTTAAATATATTACCTGAGCCTATTATTAACAATCTATTTTTATGGATTTTCATACTAAAAACGTTTAATTATTTTTTACCATGATTAATTTTCAATTAATAGAAAAATTATTGTTCCCAAAAAAAATAGTTTTTTTTTATAGACTTTTTTTAATTTTATTAAATGGTTGTTTAGAAATAATAGGAATTAGTCTGTTATTACTTTTCATAAAAATTATATCATCCAATGGAGAAGCTGTAGAAATATTTAATTATAGTTTCAAAGCAAATAACCTGGATGACATAGTAAATTTTTCTATATTTGTTATTATTTTTTATCTATTAAAAAATTTTTATGTATTTTGGTTTGTGTTATCTCAACAGAGAATTTTAACTAATGCTCAACTTAGATTAAGTAAAAATATTTATTATGGTTATATTAAAAGTAAATTAAATAAAATTATCAATATTAACACAAAAAAAATTATTCAGGACATCAATGTTGAAACTGAAAAATTATTTTATGAATATTTTCAGAGCCTTTTTACTTTAATTACTGAAACTATAATAATTTTTTTAATTCTAATATTTTTTTTATACAATGAGCCCTTAATATCAATGTATTTGGTTGGTCTATCATTATTTATTTATTTTTCGGCTGCAAAAATATTTTTTAATAAGTCGAGTGACATGGGTCAGAAAAGAATAGAAAGCTTTGAAAAATTATCAAATATAGTTAACGCTTCAATAGGTTTATTTAAAGAACTAAAAGTAATGAAAAAGATTAAACTTTTTTCAAAAAAATTTGACAGAGATTTATCTACTTATGTACAATCTAGATATTTTGATAACATTACAACAGAATTACCAAAAACTTTTATTGAAGTCTTCATTGTTTCGGTAATTATTTCAATTGTAATAATATTAATTCTTTTAAATCAAAGTATTGAAAATTTAATACCAATTTTATCAATGTTTGCAATTGGCAGCATAAGAATCATGCCTTCCATAAATAGAGTGGCAGTCGCTAGTCATAATATGAAATTCTATGGAGAAACAATTTCTCAGTTAGTATTTGATTTAGATTATTTTAATTATACTAAAGATAGATCGTCTCAAAAAAAAAATAATCTCATTAAAAATAAAATTGAGTTTAAAAATGTTGGATATTCTTTAGAGAATAAAAATATTTTTTATGATTTAAGTTTAAACATTTCATATAAAGATAAAATATTAATATTAGGCAAGTCAGGCTCAGGCAAAACTTCATTTTTAAAAATTCTTGCAGGTCTTATACCAATAACAGAAGGGTGTATAAATTCTGGAAAAATTAAAAATCAAAGTTTTTTAAGGTTTGAGGATCCTATAAGTTTTTTATCTCAAGAAAATTTTATTGTTGATAAAAAATCAATATATTACAACATCACACTTAAGAATAAATATGAATCATCAAAACAAGATTTAAAAAATTTTAAAAAAGTTTCAAAAATCGCTAATTTGATTGATTTTTTTTCAAAGTTACAATTAAAAGAGGATACAATTTTAAATGAAGGTGGATCTAATATATCGGGTGGTGAAAGACAAAGAATTTGTATTGCCAGAAGCTTATTTAGTAATAATAAACTAATAATTATGGATGAGCCATTTTCTTCAATAGACAAACAGAATTCAGATGAAATTTTTCAAAAAATTTTAAGTGAGTGTAAAGATAAAACACTAATTTTATCAAATCATAAAAAAATAAATAAAAAATATTTCAATAAAGTTCTTTATTTTCAAAAAGGTAAAAACATTAAAGTACATGATTGATGAAAATAATTTTATTATCACAGATTTTTTTCAATATTTAATTTTACTTTTATTTGCTATCTTTCTATATTTCAGAAGAAATACTCTATACATAGAAGAAAAATTTTTGGAAAATCTTATAATATTTTTTATTATTGGATCAGGTTTTAAAGTTTTTGGATTAAGTATTTATGATGAAATTTTTTTAATATTTGCTTGTTATATTATTTTATTTGTTTTTCTAAATTTTAAAAAAATTAAACTTTTTGATTATATAAAAAAAAATTATCTAATTTTATTTTTAATATTATATTTAATTTTTAAATTAATAGAAAATATTAATTACAGCAATTTTATATTTTTTATCAGATTTTTTATTATTTATGTATCATTGATAATCTTGAGTCTTTACTTTTGGACTAATAAAATAAGATTCAAAATTGACTATAAATTAATTTTAAATCTAGGTATTTTTTATTTCTCATTACATTTACTACTAAGTTATTTAATAGATATTTATTTTATTAATCACCAAATTGATATCTCCAAAGTCTGGAATAGTTTTAGAACATATCAATTAGATAAATTTGTGTTTCAAAATATTTTTTGGCAAGGTATATCCTCTTCAAATATTGTAATTTTACCTTTTGTACTATTATTTACTTTAAAAAAAGAAACTTTAAACTTTAAAGAAATTTTATTTTTGTCAATTGTTGCTACTACAAGTGTTTATTGGCATAGTATGCAATTAATATTCTTGTTATTATTTCTTGGCGCAATATTAGTTTTCAAAAACATTAAAAATTTCAGACCAATTATTTTCATTTGTGTATCATCTTTTTTAAGTCTTATAATAATTTCTTCAACTATAGTAAAACCTAATGACAAAAATTTAAATTATGTTGAAAAAAATAGTATTAATTTCAAAAATTATATAAATCAATTTAGTAATCTGAAACAAATTTTTGGAAATGTTTTTTCTTTTAATAATACAAATAATGTTGAATTCGAAAACTTACAATCATATTCAATTATAGATATTTCTCAAGATGAATTCTACTTCATCAAGTCTAATAAAAATATTATTATAAAAAATATTTCTCTGCAGGACAAAACTGTTCCAATTTTATTATCATTAAAAAAATCGAGAGATTTAGGTTCAGTTTTGTTTGGAGATGGGTTTAGATCTTATAGAGACTCAGTGCCTGAATTATGGTCTAAAAATCTTGAATATTTTAAATACAAAAGCAAAGAAGACGAATATATAAAAAATTTGGAATTAAAAAATAATTTAAAATCGGAAAAAAACAATAATCAACCTTTCACTGAATGCAAATTAGATAAAAAAACTGGGTTTTATTCATGTAATTCTTATTTAAATTACACCAAGTACAAAAGTCCTACTACACTTATAGCTTCAATATATGATTATGGATATTTTTTTATAATCTTAATGTTAATATTTTTTTTTACAAATTTTTTTCAACATAAGAAACAATTTTTAAATCTTTTTTTTATATATATTTTTCTATTTTTATTTGCTTTTACTTGTGATTTAAGTGATTCATTAATGTTTTATTTTTTTATAATATTTACACCATTATTAATAAACAATGAAAAAGTTCATATCAAATATTTATCATAAATTTTTTAAGTATAAATTTGAAGACAATTTTCAAAATATAAATTATGAGCAAATTTGTGAAATAGAAAAATCTGAATCTGAAAAATATAGATTACAACTGTTCAACTCTTTAGACTTAAAAAAAATCAAATCGGTATTAGACTATGGTTGTGGCTATGGAATGAACATGAAAGTAATTAAAAATATAAATAATGAGATTATATTAAATGGAATGGATATCTCAAAAACAAAAATTAGAATGCTGAAAATTTTAAATGACAATATTTATAAAATGTCATTAAATGTTCATGAAATAAAAAATTTGCCAAATTTTGAAAAAAAATTCGATTTAGTATTTACTGATGCTGTTCTGATTTATGTAAATCCTAATAATATTTATAAACTTCTAAAAAATCTTATAAATTCATCAAAAAAAAAAATTTTATTGCATGAATTATGCAACTTGTATGACAGAGGAAAAGTTGATTATTTGCATATCCATGATTACAAAAACTTAATAAAAAGAATTAATCCAAAATTAAAAATCAAAACATTTAAGTCAAGCAAACCAGGAACTCCCTGGAATACTCATGGTACGATAATTTTGATCGATAAAGAAAATGCTAATTGATTTTTTTAATAATACCTTCATATTCAATGAGTCAGCTTTAAAACTAATTAATTCTTCTAAAATATCTGTTTTTGCAACTTATTTTTTATTACTTATAAATTTTGTTTTTCTTGCCTATATAATTTTTGAGATAAATAAACTATTTCAAAAAAAAAAAATAAATATTTTTACATCAATTATCATTATTGCTATTTATGGAAGTTTTTCAAAGTTTTTAGGATTTTCTATTTATGATGAAGTAATTATTTACATAATAGCTCTAGTATATTTATTAAAAAATAAAGTTCAGTTTTCAAAAAATCCTCATAGTTTCTTCTTAACAATATTCTTATTTTATATAATTTTTCACTCTTTATTTTTTTATAAACTAGATTTTTCTATTCTTGACAATTTAAGATATTTTAGATTTTTAGCAGTAGTTTGCATCTCAATAATTATTTTTATTTTCTTTAAAAAAAAAATAATTAATTATAATATAGCTTTTAAGTTTTGTTTCATTTTTACTTTATTTCTAATTGTATATTCAATATTTGGCGACCTATTTTATCAAAACTTTAGTTACCTAAGGGTAGCTGGTGATAAAAATCCAATAAGTCTATTTTATGACACTGGTGGTTCGGGTAAGTTTATAATTCAAAATTTTATAATTTCTGGATCAAGAAATTTTACCATACTAATTTTAGTTTCTACTTACTTTATATTTAAGTCAACGGTTAATCTCAAAAAGAAAATAATTTTTTTTACATCTTTGATTTTTTTATCAGTTTACAATGATTCAAACTCAAGTATCTATGTAATTATTATTTTATCAATTATACTAACTTTTAATAATTTGAATTTTTTAAAAATTTTAATTCCTAGTTTAATTCTTAATTATGTTTTAATAGCTTTATTATTTATATCCATTCATTCTTTCACCCCTTTAAAAACTGACAGTTTTCTTGTTCAAAATTTAAATGTAACAATCAAAAAAAATCTTAAACAAAAGTCTATTATCCCAGTTGATTACTTAATTTCATACAAAACAAATATTACTAAAGAAAAAATAAAAATGTCGGAAATTGAAAATTTAAATATTGATAATTCATTATTAAAATATTTAGAAACTAAAAATATTTTATCGATTATTGAAATTACCAATCAATGTCCTGATCTCGAAAAATTAAACAAATTATCAATCGAATTAAAAAATGAGCTATGTAAAAGAGCAAAATTATATATTGATGCTAATGATCAAAATTTAAAAATTGATAAAATTTTATTAGAAAATGAACGACTTGGAATAAAAAAATACTCTGACGACGTTATAGATACAATTAAAATTAGGAGAGGAGATTACTATTTAGTTGATGGTCTTGACCTCACCATCAACAACCACGCTTTAGCAGAAGCAATAACACACTTTTTAGGAATATTAGATAGAGATAGAAGTTTTTTTAATTTAACTTTTGGATCAGGAATTAATTCACATAGAAACTTACTTCCGATAAGCATATCAAAATTAATTGTAGAGTTCAAAGATTTTGACAGACAAGATGAAATGATAAAACAGAATTTCTATAATGCTAATTTTTCATCTTATACGATCCCTTCTTTAATTTTTGAATTTGGTTTTATATTAATATTTTTTATTCTTTGTTTAATTTTATCTTCACAAGTTTTAAAAAATATTAATTTTTTTTTTTTAATAACTTTAATCGTTTCAAGCTTCTTTATAAATTTCAATGATTCAATATTATTCTTTCTAATGCTTTTATTTTTTATAAAAAATGAAGAAAAAACTTAAAATATTTTTTTTAGCTCCTGGAAATTCTGTACATTCATTTAGATGGATTAAAAAATTTTCATCAAATAATAAGGTATATTGGCATTATACAGGAAAATTAAATTATAAACTTAACGGTATAAATTTACAAAAGCTTCCTGATGGACTCTTGTTGTTAGTTTCACCATTTATTTTTTTGCTTAATATTATTCTTGTTAAACCTGATATTATTCATGTTCATTCTATTTCAAAAAATTTATTCATTAGTCTATTTGCTGTGTTTTTTTATAAAAAAAAAGTAATACTCAATCCATGGGGATCAGATTTTTTTTTCCCAAATCTTTTAGTGAAATTTTTACAACTTTTTATTAATAAAAATATTATTTTTACTGACTCATTTATCATTAAAAATAAATTGGAAAAAAAAAACAAAGTTTATAAAATAAATTTTGGTGTAAACTTAAGCTATTTTAAACAAAAAAAAATTAAAAAATTATATAAAACAAAAAATTTAATTTTTTGTCCAAGAGGATACAACCCTATATATAATCAAATGTTAATATTAAAGTTTATAAAAATAAATAAAAAAAAACTAAAAAATTTCATATTTATTTTTTCTGGGATGATTGATGATTTGGAATTTAACAACATAAAAGTGTATACGAACAAATATAAACTAACGAATATGGTTGAATTGTATGGATCATTAAATAAAGATCTTTATACAAGATACTTGAGGGAAGCATTTTTGGTTATATCGGCCAGTAAAAGTGATGCAGGTTTATCATCTTCAATAGCTGAAGCAATGTCATGTGAATCAATTGTGATGTGTACGAATAATAGAGATAATCCTTACTGGATTAAACACGGTTCAAACGGTTTTTTATTTAAAAATAATAGCATTAAAGATTTTTCAAAACAATTTTTTAAAATTTGCAACCTTTCAAAAATGAAAAAAAATCTAATAAAAAAAAGTGCAAGAAAAATCCAATTAGAAAATAATGATTTAAATATTGAAATGGAAAAAGTAAAGAAAATCTATCGTTCTATTTATATGAGAAATATTTAATTGAAGTAATTTTTAATAGTATTTACTATAAACATCACATCTTTGTTAGATAGATAAGGATGAATTGGCAAACAAATATTCTTTTTTGCTAATATTTTTGAGTTTATCATATCTTTATCTTTAAATTTTTTAAATGTTGGTTGCTGTGTAATGCTATAGTTATATAAATTAGCCGTTTGAATACCTTTAGATTTTAAGAAATTTTGTAAATTATCTCTTTTATTTACTAAAATTACATATGATGAACCATTGTAACTTGTAAATTTATTTGGCTTTAAAACATCTATAGATTTAATTTTTTTTAAGTATTTGTTATAAATTTTTGCAATTTGTTTCCTTCTACTAATTTCTTTACTAATAATTTTCAATTTTTCATTAACTACACATGCTTGTAAAGTATCTATTCTAGCATTCAATCCTAAAACTATAGAATGAGACTTGAAAGATTGTCCATGTGATCTTATAATTTTCATTTTGTTATATAATTTTTTGTTATTCGTGAAGCATGCACCTGCGTCCCCAAAAGAACCCAAAACTTTTGCGGGGAAAAAACTTGTACAGCTTATTGAAGTATATTTGTGACAATAGGTGTTTTTATATTTTGATCCAAAACTTTGAGCGCCATCATTTATTAAATATAAATTGTTTTTAATTGCGATATCTTTTAAATTTTTTAAATCAGGCAGATTACCATATAATCCTACTGATATTATTGCTTTTGTTTTTCGATTAATTCTTTTTTTTAAACTATTTAAATTTATAGTACCGTCAAATAAATTAACATCTGCCACAACTGGTTTAGCACCAAGAATCATTATGCTGCTCGCTGTTGAAATCCATGTCATATCTGGAATGATCACTTCATCATTTTTTTTTATCCCACAAGCCATTAAAGCAACTATTAAAGCATCTGTTCCCGATGAAACTCCAAGGGAATATTTAACTTTTAAAAATTTTGATAGATTTTGTTCCAAAGTTTCTACCTCTTTACCTAAAATAAATGATTGCTTCTTAAAAAGTTCATCAAAACTTTTCTTTAAATTAGATTTAATTATTTTGTAATTTTCGTTTAAATTAACAATTTTAATCTTCATTTATATATCCTTGTATTTTATAAGCCTCATGATCACTTTTAATCCATCTTTTATTGTTAATTTTCTCATATTCAATTTTAAATTTAGGTAAAGAATCTTCAAATATCTCTTTATAATTATGTACATAATAGCTCAAATTTCTTGATTTATCTTCAGAGTGGTATTCTATAAAAATAAAACCCTTTTTTATTTTCTCTTTATTTTTTAGAAAAAAATTTATTAGATCATTTTTTTTTATATATATTAATGTAAAAGATGAAATTAAATAGTCAATATCCTCTTCAACCACAATATCTTCAATTTTACTTTGTAAAAATTTAATATTGATATTTTTTTCTCTAGAATAATTTTGAGCAAAATTTAAATATTTTTTATTGATATCATAGCCAATTAACTCAAAATTTCTTTTTGTTTTTTGAAGATTAAATAATCTTAAACCATAACCACAGCCTAATTCTACTATTTTGAGTTTATTATTAGATTTTGTTTCAAAAAATTTTATTAATATTTCATCTTCTAAATAAATTTTAAAACTATCTTCTAATTTTTTTGAGTTTAATCTTCTATATTTCCAGAAGAATGTATAGTTAATTCTTAAAATATAAGATAACAAAATCCATAAAATTTTGTTTTTTTTTATAAATTTTATCATTTAATTATTAAATTCATTTTTGAAAGTTTGTATTATTCTGTCTTCAAATTCAAATTTTGATTTATAGTTTAATTTTTTTAATTTTTTTACTGATAACAATTTTCTTTTCATCCCAGAAGGTTTATCTAAATTATTAATAAATTTAACTTTAATTTTCAAAGTTTTAAAAATTTTTTTGTAATATTGGTTAATAGTAATATCTTTTCCTGTGCCAAAATTAATTAAGCTAGGTAATTTATTATAATTTCTAATTGCATATAAAATAAAGTTAGAAAGATCATCAACATGAACAAAATCTCTTTTAGCTTTGCCATCACCCCAAATCTCTATAACCTTTTTTCCATATTTTTTTGCGCTATATGCTTTTTTCATAATTGCAGATACAAGATGAGCTTTGTTTCCATTAAATTTGTCATTTTCTCCAAATAAATTTGTTGAAACAATAGTCTTAAAATTAGTTTTGAATTGTTTGTTTGAATATTCACATAATTTGTGGCCTATTATTTTAGATAAAGCATATCCCTCATTTGTTTCTTCAAGAGGACTTTTTAACATATCATCTTCTGAAATTGATTTATTAATATTCTTTGGGTACATGCAAGAACTTCCAATAAATATAAATTTTTTTATTTTCGCTTTTCTTGACCCCTCTATAACTCCAAGATTTATTATTATATTTTCATATAAATAACTGTGTGGAAAATTTATATTATCTTGAATTCCTCCAACTTTTCCAGCGGCATGTATAACGGAAGTTATCTTATTTTTTTTTATATATTTAAAAACTTTTATTGGATCTGTAAGATCAAGTTTTCCTCTCTCAGGAAAAAATAACTTATATTTTTTCTTTGGGAAAATTTTTATTATGCTATTCCCCAACATGCCTGTTCCACCACTTAAAAAAATTTTTTCCATATTTTAGTTAAATATTATTTACATTTAATCAGTAGTTTTAAGGGTTTTTCTTATAAATTCCCACATTTCTTTCTAAACTGGTTCGAAGTGTTTACTTAATATATCGTTTTAACAGTTATATTTGCTATATTTATTATTTTTTAGAAGAGCAGCATTTATAGAATCAATAGGTTCAATAATATTAACAATTTATGATGTTTATAATATAAATTTATATTTACAGTTTTTTAAACTAAAACTATTTAAATTTGTACTTTATGAACCCAATATTAAGTAAAAACTTTGTTTTAAATAATAAATTTTACACAATTTTATTATTTCTAATTTTTTTGATACCTTTATCCTTAATTATTGGAAATGCCGCAACAAATATTAATATCATATTAATAACAATTTTTTTTCTGTCAAAATTAACATATGACAAAAATTTAAAATTCTTAATTTATGATAATAATTTAGCTATATTGATTTTTTTTGTAGCTATAGCAATTAAAGACAACTTTTTTTATGAAGGATTTAATTTAAAATCAATATATTTAATAAAATTTTATTTTTTATTTCTATCTGTTGGCTATATTTTTAATAAAAAAAAAGAAATCTTATCTATTTTTACAAATTTCCTTTTAATAATTTTGGTAATTTTTTCTTTCGATATAGCATATCAATATAATTTTGGAAGAGACATACTAAATATCGCATCAGGCTCTTTGCATAGATACTCTGGTTTTATGGGGACTGAGTGGATAGCAGGCTCTTATATATCTAAATTTGCATTAATATCATTATTAACATTGCTTTCCACGGCAAAGTACAAATATATAAATATATTTCTAATTCTATTATATTTTTTAGCTATCTTGATATCAGGTGAAAGAATGGCATTAATAAATTATTTTTTTACTATATTAATATTTATTTCAATTTTTACTTACAAAAAATATTTTAGGATATGGGATATATTTTTAATTTTTTTTGTATTGGCGTTATCATT
>MDTD01095918.1_pt1 | contig 12303 bp, 7 predicted proteins | sample 811221 | NCBI WGS metagenome assembly MDTD01 (sample SAMN05326646, study PRJNA326480) | marine metagenome | isolation source: seawater | place: Pacific Ocean: South West | collected 2011 | reverse complement strand
TTATTTTATTTACTTCAGGAAGTGAAAATGTGCCCAAAGGAGTTCCTTTGTCACATAAGAATATTCTGACTAATTTAACGGACGTTTACAGTAAGTTTGAATATTGGGCGAGTGATGTAATTTATGGTTTTTTACCTCCATTTCATTCGTTTGGTTATGTAATTACTACTATTCTTCCCACAATTACAGGGGTTAAAATTGCTTATTATCCAAATCCTACGGATGCTAGGCGACTTGCCCGTGGAGTAGAGAGTTGGAAAGCCTCGTTGCTTTATGGAACTCCGAGTTTTATTTCTGCGATTTTTAAGGCAGCTAGTCCTGGCCAATTAAAAACTGTAAATTTTATAAAAGTGGGTGCAGAAAAAGCACCGGAAGAGCTTTTTCAGAGAATCAAAAATGAAGCGGATGCTTTTATGGTAGAGGGTTACGGGATAACGGAGTGTTCGCCAATTCTTACTATTAATGAGCTTTATCAGGATCGCCAGGGAGTTGGTTTCCCATTTCCATCAGTGGAAATCCTTATTTTTGATATGGAAAAACGTTGTGAGAAAGACCACGGTGAGGTGGGTATGATTCTAGCCTGTGGTGACAGTGTATTTAACGGTTACCTAGGTAATCCTAGAGAAGAGGTCTTCGTAAATCACAAAGGTAAAAAATGGTACGTGACCGGAGATTTGGGTCATTTGAATGAGAATGGTGCAGTGGTTCTTGCAGGCCGGAAAAAACGCTTTGTTAAAGTTGCCGGAGAGATGGTCAGTCTACCTGCTATTGAATCAGTTTTAGTTGAAAGATGGCCCGGAACTGAAGAGGGGCCCACCGTAGCTGTTGAAAGTCTTGAAATCGAAGGTGCACGTCCCGTAATCTGCCTATTCTCTACTTCTGAGCTTACTCTAGATGAGGCTAATGCTACTCTTAGTGAAGCCGGTTTTTCAGGGGTAGCTCGACTTAACAAATCTTGTCAATTATCGGAGATTCCAGTCCTTGGAACAGGTAAAACGGATTACCGCGGACTCAAGGCAAAGCTAGAAGATATCTGCAGTACGTCAGTGGTGTAATAGTTGATTTTCTAAACTCAAAACCTTTAGTTAAGCTATTCCAATTTCCGAAACGATATGTTATAACGTATCGTTTTCGGTCTAAGGAGTGGGTGATGGGTGATATAAGGCTTCCAGTAACAGTGCTTTCAGGTTTTCTTGGTGCAGGGAAAACAACTTTATTAAATCAGGTTTTAAACAATCGCGAAGGGCGAAAAGTCGCCGTAATTGTTAATGACATGAGTGATGTGAATATTGATGCAGCCTTAATTGAGCGTGGCGGTGCTGAGTTATCCCGAACCGAAGAAAAGTTGGTGGAAATGAGCAATGGCTGCATTTGCTGCACGCTTAGGGATGACTTACTTGCTGAAGTATCCAGAATGGCTAAAGAGAATCGATTTGATTATCTATTGATAGAGTCTACTGGAATTTCAGAACCTGTACCCGTGGCTCAGACTTTTACCTTTGAAGATGAAGATGGAGTCAGTCTTAGTCATGTTTCGCGACTAGATACCATGGTAACCGTGGTTGATGCCGCCAACTTTCTCAAGGATTATTATGAAGCGCAGGACTTACAAGATCGCGGTGAATCTTTGGGGGAGGATGACTTTAGAACTGTGGCTGATCTTTTGATCGATCAGATTGAATTCGCCGATGTGATTGTATTGAATAAAATTGATCTTGTTAGCGCCGAGCAGGCTGAAGAGGTTGAGGCTGTTATTAAGGCTTTGAATCCAGGCGCTAAGACATTAAAAGCTTGCAGAGGTAATATTCCTCTTGAATATGTATTTGATACAGGTCTTTTTGATTACGAAAAAGCTGAGAGTTCAGCAGGCTGGATTAGAGAGTTGAAGGGTGAGCACACGCCGGAGACTGAAGAATATGGTATTTCAAGTTTTACTTATAGAACAGTTAAGCCTTTTTGTGCTGACAAGTTATGGGACTTTTTGAATAATGGAGAAAACTGGGATGGAGTTTTGAGGTCCAAAGGATTTTTTTGGGTGGCCGCTGACCATCGAATTGCCTATGAATGGGCCCAAGCTGGCGGGGTTAGTGACGTAAAGCCAGCGGGATACTGGTGGGCTGCTATGTCTGAAGAGTCATGGGGTCATCCTGAAGATCGCAGACCTGATAAGAGTCCCAATTGGCATAAAACTTATGGTGATCGATCACAACAGATTGTCTTTATTGGGCAGGGAATGGATCAGCAAGCTTTGAGAGGAACTTTAGACTCTTGTTTGCTAGACACTAAAGAACCAGATGAAATTTCTGAAAGTTGGCTTGAATTAAAAAACCCTTTTCCAGAGCTAAATTTAGAAGATCCTGATGAGGAAGAAACAGAAGAATCTCTGACTTAATGTTACGAATCTAGGCAATATATGCCATTGAATCAGATAAATTAACCAATGATTTTCATTCGGTGCAATTAAATTTTTCAATCAAAGTGGCAAACTTATTCAAACCGGCTTGATCACTGGGTGTTGAATGGCGAATATGTTTGTTCATAAATACTTCTAGAGCCAAAAGTTTTGCATTGTTTTGCATGTGATCAAACATATGTTGCCCTTCTTCTAACAGGCATAGTGCGAGGTGCCCGACACTCATCTTATCGAAGACGTCTTTTATGAGGTAGGATTGCAGTGATGTGTTGGCTTCACGTAGTTGTCTAAAAAGGTTTTCAGTAAGATTTAAATGTTCCTGTAATTCTATACTGAAAGGGTTACTACTGAGTTTAGACAATCTTGCTCTTATACAGTTTGAGTAAATTTTGTCTTGATTGTATCGCAATATGTCTCGTAGAACCTGCATTCTCAAAGTATTGTGTGTACCCTCCCAATTTTCACAAACGATACTATCGCGAAGAAGTCTCGGAAGACTACTGAAAGATTCAATGGCTCCGTTACCTGCAAGGACGTCGATACAGTGATGGATATGTTGAACACTCCACAATGCTGAAATGTATTTATTTAAGTTAGCCATCAGACGTTGTAAAAGTAGCTGATCGGACTCTAGATTTTGTTTTAAGTCAATTGTATCCTGGTCGGCAGCGAGACGCATTGCCGAAGCAAGAAGCGCCATATTTTCGGCTTGTATATTTGCAAGATTTTCCTGCACTAATGGATAGTTACCTATTTTTTTACCAAAAGCTTTGCGGTGTCGAGAGTATCGGGTGGCAATCTGCAAAGCTCTACGACCCGAGCCACACACGGAGAAAGTGTTGTAGATCCTGCTAATATGTAGAACATTTTGCATGATCAATTTGAAGCCATCTCCAATTGGACCCATGTGAATGCCAAATGCTCCATCAAAATCAATTTCAGCACTAGCCATAGTTCTTGTGCCTAGCTTTTCTTTCAATCTTCGGAGTGTGTAATTATTTCGCGAACCATCAGGAAGATTGCGAGGAATCAGAAACAGGCCTAGTCCTTTGGTTCCCTCCAAAGTCGAGTCGTACCGTGCTGTCATTAGAATGAGTTCTGCATTGGCGTTAGAGCAGAACCATTTTTCGCCTTCGATAGAATAGCTTCCATCCTCTTTTTCTATTGCTCGTGTTGCATTTCGGCCAACATCACTGCCGCCTTGCACCTCAGTAAGAAATTGGGCTCCTGTGAAATTTTTACGAAATGAGGGCTCCAGTAGTTTTTGCCAGAAGTGCGCTTTGCCTTCAAAATCGTTCACTTTACTAAGAATTCTAATGACTCCCGCTGTACACGCTACAGGACAGTTATGACCGGCTTCACCAGCATGTGAGGTCAAAAAGAAGAGGCTTAATGCTTTTAGTAGGCCACCGGGATGGCTCATCATTTCCATCATTCCAGTTCCATAAACAATGTCACCTGCATCTAGATAGGTTGGATGAAAACAAATATTGTCGATTTGACGTCCGATACTATCGTACTTTTCTAATCGCGGAAGGTTAAACCTGAAATCGTTTTCACTAACCAATGCTTCAAGAGTTGGTATTTGTTCTGCGCATTCATGTAGCCGTGGAATAAATTTACTTGCATCAGAGCCCAAGTGAAATCCAACAGAGTGTAAGAAGTCAGGACTAAAAGTCAGAGGGTTCAATTGAAGGTCATTGAGCCAGTCTGTCATTTCTTGTCGCCCTTGGATGTGATCATCCTTACTACAATGGTTATGCTTATGATAATTAATCACCTGATTCTCCCCTTGCGTAAAGTGGTGTTATTATAGCTTAACTTGTAAGGGGTATTGCACATGGAACTATCTTTCGAAACAATAAAGGCCTCACTTGAAGAGGGTATTCTCAGCGTACAATTGAATCGTGGTAAGGTTAATGCGATTGACTCACAAATGACACGTGAATTGATTGCGGTAATAGATTATGCAGAGACTCAAGAAGATGTTCAAGCACTTATTCTTACTGGTTATCCGGGCTGTTTTACCGCAGGATTAGACCTTAAAAGTTTGTTATCGTTAGATAAAGATGGGGTAGAGCAATTCTGGCGGTATTTTCATCAAGTAATTCTAAAGCTTGTGAGCTTAGATAAGCCAGTTGCCACTGCAATCTCGGGACACAGTCCAGCCGGTGGATGCGTATTGGCAATTTGTTCTGATTTCCGTTTTATGGCCGAAGGAAAATATTTGATTGGTCTCAATGAACTTGCGGTGGGAATTCCTGTGCCGGCATTGATCTATGAGCTTATGGCAGTTTGGGTTGGTCGTAGAAATGCTTATCAGAATCTGATGACTTCTAGAATGCTGAATCCTTCAGAGGCATTGGAGCAAGGACTGGTCGATGCTGTTGTTCCACTAGATGAACTTCAGACTGGCGTGCGTTTACATCTCTGTCAAATCTTGAAATTGCCCTCCAAGCAATGGAGTATGACTAAGCGAAATTTTCGTAAGCATCTTGAGCCAGTTCTTACGATGGCTTTTGAGGATGTTTTCAGTCAAGCATTACAAAACTGGTGGGACCCACAGACTAGATTGACACTAGAAGCTGTGGTCGCTTCCTTAGGAAAAAAATAGGATGCGTTCGTTTTTTTTATTTTTGTTAACTTTGGGGGCTTTTTTAGTTTGGAGTGTAGAGGGCTTCGAAAAAAGAGGAGAAGTCTTAGTCAAATTACTTGAAAATCAACCTCTGGACGTCAATGAAAAATATTCACGAGAATATTCAGGTTTTAATCCAATGATTCGTTACCCAAATCTTGTCCAGAGAGATGGAGATTGGTGGTATTTGGAGAATTTTAGGCATGGAATCTCGCGCAGTAAAGTCATAGATCTTTCTACAGGTCGTTGGACTTCTGCCGTAATTGATGGTGATCGAGTGAAGGGTGCAGCATTTTTAATTGGTAAATTTAGAAATACTTCATTGAATCTGGGTCATCTTTTCAGTTTATTTGAGTTTGAGGAAGGGGCTATTCACTTACCTGGCACCGAAAAACTAGATCATTTAGTGATTTCATTTGAAGCTTGCCGCAAAAAGGGAGAGAAATATTCCATGTGGGATGGTGCTTGGTCGAAGTACAAAGCTTGCTTTGTCATTGGAAGCTTGGCAGACGTTCTTCAGAAATCAATTATATTTTATAAAAGTATGGAGATTTACAAGTTAGACTTGGACTTAGGTCAAGTCAGGGAATTTCTAAGAATTTCTCTCGAAGATAGTACAAATAAATTAGGTCTGAAAAGCGAATATTATAATACGATAAAGAATTCCTGTGTCACTCGCCAGTTTGACTTGTTAAATACAGTCTTACCAAAAGGCGAGAAACTAAAGACATGGTGGACATTATTTCAGAAACCCATAATGCGTAGTTGGCAAAGTTTCTGGCCTGGCCATACCGGTCAAACTTTACAAGATCTTGGCTTGTTAAAGTCTGTTGAAATCATGACAAATCGTATCATTATGGAAAAACGTTTAAAATCCTTGACTGATATCGATCGATGAATACTTGCCAACTCGATTTTTTTCTGTAGAATTACGGCTTCTCAGTACGGAGGTCACTTCAGGTTATTTGTTCGATCCTTAGCACTTCCGTAGATTGGAGAACTCCAGGGGGTCCTAAGGTGGAAAATGATATGGCAGTGAAAAGCGAATTTTCGTCGCAGATTTTGAATGGACATTCTAAAACGTCCGATGGTTTACATAATGCTGCCTCATTCGGTCAGCTGGTTAGAAATGTAATTGCTAAGTATGATAATCCTACAGCTTTGAATTATTATTCCGATGGAAAATGGCATAGCATCTCAAGTCAAGAGATGGTTCAAAGCATTAAAGAGATCAGTCTTGGACTTGTAAGTCTAGGTTTGAAACCAGGACAATCCCTTGGGCTACTGGGTGAATCGTCCCCTTTCTGGACTTTAATGGATCTAGGTAATATTGTCGCTGGCGGAATTACAGTCCCTTTTTTCACGAATATTTCGGAACCAAATTTTGAGTTTCAGAAAAGCAATGCGGATGTTCGATTTTTCTTCGTAGCGGGCGAAGAAGAATGGAAGGCTTATCGCGGTCGAGTTGATCAATTTGATGTGGTAATTCGAAAAAACGCTTTCAGTCAGAATGAGATGCAAGATTTTGAGGGTCTTCGTACTCAAATTCTTGATCTTGAGCAGCTTCGTAGCAAAGGTCGTGAATTAGCTGAAAAGAAGCCTGGTTTATTTGATGAATTGCTGGATCGATCAAGAGGCGATGATTTGCTAACCATCATTTACACCAGTGGGTCTACAGGTACTCCCAAGGGGGTCGAGTTGACTCATGAAAACCTAATGACTCAAATGAAAGGCTGTGCATCCAGAATGCCTAGATCGCTGGGTATCGATCGAGCATTGACTTGTCTACCAACGGCTCATGTATTTGAGCGTATGATTGTTTATTACTACATTAGTTTTGATATATCACTTTATTATGCGGATGATATAAAGAATGTAGGGAACTTGGTGCGGGAAGTAAAACCACAAATGATGAGTATGGTTCCTCGACTTCTTGAAAAAGTTTATGAGGCCATGTTGAATCGTTTGCGCCAAGCGGGTTTCATAAAAAAGAATTTGGGTAAATTGGCATTTAGTTTGGCATACAAGCAACGGTCCATATTACGTCCGTTCTTAAGTCCCATTTTTGATTTATTAGTTTACAATAAGCTCCGAGAAGCGCTTGGTGGTCAGATGCGAGCTTTGATCCTAGGAGGCGCTCCTTTAAGTCCCAGTTTAGGTCGTTTTTTCACTAATGTGGGTGTTCCTATTTTCCAGGGTTATGGAATGACTGAAAGTTCTCCTGTAATTTCGGTAAATTATCCTGGGTATAACAAGATGGGTTCGGTTGGTCCTGCATTTCCTGGTGTGGAGATACGCCTAGGTAACAACTCTGAAGTTTTAGTGAAGGGTTCAAGTGTAATGCGGGGTTATCATAAGAACGAAGAGGCTACCAGTCAGACCTTGGTAGACGGGTGGTTACACACTGGTGACAAAGGCCTCATAGATAGTGATGGTTTCTTAACGATTACAGGTAGACTAAAAGAATTCCTTAAGACCAGTAATGGGAAGTACATTTCCCCCATTCCTATCGAACAGGCGCTATGTAAAAGCATGCTCGTAGAGATGGCTATGGTGGTGGCAGAAGGCCGCAAATTTCCTTCATGTTTGTTATTCATGAATATGGAAGAATTGAAAAAAAGAGCAACAAAACATCAAATAGATCCAATCGAGGATTATTTAGCTAGTAGAACTTTGCATGAAGAGATTGAGCAAGTAATTGCTCGCGTTAATCGCAAATTGAATCGATGGGAGCAAATTCGTAAATATGAGTTAGTTCCCCATCCTATTTCGGTTGAGACTGGGGAACTTACTCCCACAATGAAAGTCAAGCGATTTGCTGTTAGTGATAAGTATAACGAGCTAATTGAATCCATGTATCAAGAGGGAGAGTAATAATGAAGCAACGGCTGGCAATAATTTCTGGTGTGAGAACACCTTTTTGCAAAGCTCCAGGACATATGAAAGGTCTGAAAGCAGACGATTTTGGAGCTTATGCCGTCAAAGAGCTTTTGCACCGTTCAGGTGTGAAGGTTAGTGACTTAGATGAATTAATTTTTGGTAACGTTATACAACCGACAGAATCAGCTAATTTAGCAAGAATTCTTGCTGTAAAAGCCGGGATTCCATTGAGTATACCAAGCTATACGGTAAATCGTAATTGCGCTAGTGGGATGGAGGCTATAACGACTTCCGCCAATAAAATATTGAGTGATGAAGCAGATTCGATTCTTTGCGGTGGTACAGAATCGATGAGTAATGGACCTGTGCTTTTTGGTGAGAAAATGGTTAATTTACTTCTCAAACTTAAAAAAGCTAAAAGTCCAGGGGCGATGCTTTCTGTTCTAGGTGGGTTTCGGCCAAATTATTTGGTACCAGTTATACCAGGTTTGGTAGATCCGCTATGTGGTCTTTCAATGGGACAAACAGCAGAGTTATTAGCTCGCGATTTCAAGATCACTCGTCAGGAACAGGATCAGTTTGCTGTGATAAGTCATAATCGAGCGGAAGCGGCAATTAAAGAAGGACGTTTTGACGGTGAAATAGTACCTGTTCCAGTTCCTCCTAAATTCAAGGAAATGCAAACTGTGGATAATGGAGTTCGCTTTGGTCAAACCTTGGCGGATTGTACAAAATTAAGACCTGTATTTGAAAGAGTAACGGGGACGGTTACGGCTGGTAATGCTTCTCAAACTACTGACGGTGCTGCCGCGATGATAATCATGCGTGAAGCTAAGGCTAAAAGTCTGGGTTTAAAGCCTCTGGGTTATTTAGTAGATTATGCTTATGCGGGACTAGAGCCTGAACGAATGGGCATGGGTCCGGTTTTCGCAACCGCCAAATTATTTGAAAAAGCTTCCTTGAAACTTGAGGATTTTGATCTTATTGAAATGAATGAAGCTTTTGCTGCACAGGTTATAGCTAATGAGCGCGCTTTCGCTTGTAACGACTATGCAAAAAAACATTTGGGTCGAGACAAAGCTTTAGGTGAGATCGATCGTGAAATAATGAATGTTAATGGTGGAGCTATTGCACTGGGGCACCCCGTAGGAGCAACAGGTTCTCGTATGGTTATTCATCTTTTACGCGAATTAAAGCGACGTGGCAAAAAGCGTGGTTTGGCAACACTTTGTATTGGTGGTGGCCAAGGCGCTGCACTGGCTTTGGAGGTTAACTAATGAGTCTTCAAGTTGTACAAAATGATACTCCCAATAATCCTGCAATTAATCCTGCTGACCAAGTTTTTAAACTTGAGATAGATGAGAGTAAGATCGCATGGTTAACTTTTGACTATCCAGGAGAAAAGGTAAATAAATTTTCAGCTCATGTAATGGCTGAATTAAATTCTGTTTTGGATGAGATCAATGCGAATAAAAGTATTCGTTGTCTCATTATCAAAAGTGCTAAGAAAGGCATTTTTATCGCCGGGGCAGATGTAAAAGAAATTATGGATATTCTGCAGGATGCGGAAGCAGCTGAAATTAGTAATATGATAAAAAAGGTCATAACTAATGGCGTTTCGACTTTTAATAAGCTTGAAAGTCTTCACTGCCCTAGTATTGCTGTAATTGATGGTGCATGTATGGGTGGGGGTCTGGAAATGGCTCTGGCGTGTACTTACCGAGTTGCTACTGACGACTCTAAAACTAGCTTGGCGCTACCGGAAGTCAATCTGGGCATAATACCAGGTTGGGGTGGAACTCAGCGTTTACCCAAGTTGGTAGGCCTTGTACAAGCTCTACCAATGATTCTCGCTGGAAAAAAGATTAACGGTAAGAAGGCATTCAAAATGAAGCTTGTGGATGCTTTGATACCAAGAGAGTTCATGGATGAGAGACTTAGTGATTTCATAGAAAAGGTTCTAAGCCGTGAAGGGGAAAAGAAAATAAAGATTGCTCGAGAGCCAAGAGGTTTTGCAGTTAAACTTCAGAAAGCTCTTCTAGAGGACAATCCAGTAGGCCGCAATATTGTTTTTAACAAAGCTGAAAGTGGCGTAATTAAAAAAACAGCGGGTAAGTACCCAGCTCCTTTGGCTGCTATCGATGTATTAAAAAATACATATAACGGGAACCTAAAAGCAGGATTAGCTAAAGAAACTGAAACTTTTGTGGATCTTACTACTCGTCACACTGATATCTGTAAGAATTTGGTGAATTTGTTTTTTACAATGGAAGGTTTGAAGAAAGATAGCCAGGTAATTGTAGATAAAGCACCGAAAAAGGTTGATGTAGCAGGTGTTCTTGGAGCTGGCGTGATGGGTGGCGGAATCGGATGGTTATTTAGCTACAAGGACATTCCTGTTCGAATGAAGGATATCACTTGGGATGCGGTAGCTAAGGGCTATGAAGCAGCCAATGATGTCTATAAACAACTACAAAAGATTCGGCGTCTTAATACCGGTCAGGTAAACTTAAAGATGCACAAAATTACTGGGACTGTTGATTACAGTGGCTTTGAGAGTGCAGATATAATCGTTGAAGCTATCGTTGAAAATATGGATGTGAAGAAAGCGGTTTTAAAAGAACTCGAGGAGCATGTTAGTTCCGATACTTTGATCGCTTCCAATACATCAGCTTTATCCATAACAGAGATGCAAAGTGTTATGAAATATCCCGAGAGATTTGTGGGGATGCACTTTTTTAATCCTGTAAATAGAATGCCACTTGTCGAAATAATTCCCGGTGAACAAACTAGTCCAGAAACTGTAAAATCTTTGGTAGAAATAACCAAAAAACTAGGCAAGACAGCAATTGTTGTTGGTGACTGTGCTGGATTTTTGGTAAACCGGATTTTAATTCCATCGATGAATGAGGGTTTGTCAATGCTTGAAGAAGGTGTTGATATGGAACGGATAGACCGTGCAATTACTCATTTTGGTATGCCAATGGGGCCCTTCGTTTTAGCTGATGAAGTCGGTATAGATGTGGCTTACAAAGTGGCCAAAATACTCGAAGAAGCTTATGGCGAAAGAATGACTGCTCCAAAATTTATTGCAGAGATGGTCGATCGTCAATTATGGGGTAAGAAGGTTGGTAAAGGATTCTATATCCATAAAGGTAAGCAGCGCGAAATTAATGAATCAGTAAAAAGTATTATTGGCTCGAACATGAATACATCCGCTGTTCTAGATTCACAGACTATGGTTGATCGTTTCGTTTACGTAATGCTGAATGAAGCCTGTAGATGTTTGGAAGAGAAAGTGATCGAGAATCCAGCTTATTTAGATATGGCTATGATTACCGGTACAGGATTTCCTCCATTTAGAGGCGGATTACTACGCTACGCTGATTCAGTAGGTATTCAGAAAGTGGTGGACCGAATGAATGAGCTGGCGCAAAATTACGGCGAAAGATTCCAGCCCGTTGATTTGCTGACTAAGATGGCACGTGAGGAAAAAACATTTTATTAGTTCGATCTATCCTGAGGACCGCAATTAAAGCGGTCCTCAGTGCTAAAATCGAATATTAATTGACTAACTTGTAAATTAGAATATACTTTAAGTAATTGCTAGTTTCGGAACGATCGTTTCAAAACCGGTAAGTTCGTTACCGGTTCTTTGTATCAGAATTGATCTTCCGAAGCTTTGAGAAGTTTTAGAACAATCGATCTAAAACTAAGGGTGAGAGTGACCAATTGAGTCACAACGCCAAGTAGGTAAGGAGTTTAAAAAATGTCAGACGAAAATAAAAACCAAGAAGAAGAGGAAATGGTATTCGACACTTCTAAAATGACAGCTGATCAAGCTGCAGCAATGGAAGTAGCCGAATCAGCACGTGAAAAGGAGTGGCGTGCACCAAGTTTTGCCGCCAAACTCTTCATGGGCGAATTCGATGCTGACCTCATGTTGAATCTGGCTGATCAGGACCCTGAAGATAAAAAAATCGGGGATGAGTTCATAGCCAAACTAGAGAAGACTTTGGTAGAGAATCTGGATCCTGAAAAGGTGGATGCAACTGGTGAACTACCGGAAGGATTCGTTGAGAAGCTGGCAGAGCTTGGTGTGTTTGGTATGAAAGTACCCACCGAATATGAGGGCCTTGGGTTTTCACAGGTAAATTATAATCGTGCAGCAACAAAGGTAGCTTCCTATGACGGTTCAGTAGCTACACTTGTGTCTGCTCATCAATCAATCGGAGTGCCGAATCCACTGAAGATGTTTGGAACACCCGCTCAGAAGAAGAAATTTTTCCCCATGCTAGCAAAGGGAGCGGTTAGTGCTTTTGCTTTGACAGAACCTGGCGTAGGTTCAGACCCAGCACAAATGAGTACAACTGCA
>MDTD01062613.1_pt1 | contig 12303 bp, 8 predicted proteins | sample 811221 | NCBI WGS metagenome assembly MDTD01 (sample SAMN05326646, study PRJNA326480) | marine metagenome | isolation source: seawater | place: Pacific Ocean: South West | collected 2011 | reverse complement strand
TGCTCCTGCTGCTCGTGGTGCTGATCACCGGGTCGATCTGGGCGAAGCGCGTCTGGGGAATCTGGTGGGAGTGGAGCCCGCCCCTGACCTTCAGCCTCGTGCTCTGGTTGCTCTATCTGGGATATCTGCTCGTCCGATCGCGGCTCACGGATCCGCAACGCCGTGCGGCGGTCGGCGCGAGCATCGGGCTCCTCGCCTCGCTCGATGTGCCCCTCGTCTATCTGTCTGTCCGGTTCCTCCCGCACTCGAGCTTGTCGCGCGGAGAGCCCGCGCCCGAGTCGGCGCACACCATGGCGGTCTGGATCGTCGCGGTCGCGGTCTTGACGGTCTGCGTGATCTGGACCCGAACGCGCAAGGGAGCCTCGGTGAACGAGCCGCGCCAACCGACCCTCGGAACACCCCATGACCGCGAGCGGCGGGGAGGGCCCGCGGCGCCGCTCCGCGCGGCCGGGCATCACCGACTCTGAACCGCGCCCCCGATCACCCCAGGTGGCCCACCCAACCGGACAGGTGACGCACCCAACCGGATGTGCATGATGCCACAGGCGGCGGTTTGTGCTGACCCGGCTGAAACGACGGCTTTCCGTGTCCGGAACGGGCCCGAAAGGGGCGGTGCCGCGTCTTGCCCGGGCATCCGCGTCGAATTGTTATTTACTGGGCCCAGATCTTGAAATATAGACAGAGGCGATGGATAATGGGCCCATGGATCGTCTGAACTTCAATCACCTGCGCTGCTTCTGGGCGACCGCGAAGGGCGGGAGCATCGCTTCGGCGTGCGAGACGCTGGGCCTGACCCAGCCCACGATCAGCAAGCAGATCGCGGATCTCGAGGGTGAAATCGGGCGGCCTCTGTTCACGCGCACCGGACGCCGGCTCGTCCTCACCGACCTGGGGCAGAGTGTCTTCGCCTACGCCGACGATATCTTCGCGATGGGCCAGGAAATGCTCGACGCGGTGCGCGGCCACGCCGAGGGGCGTCCCGCCCGCCTGCATGTCGGGGTGAGCGACGCGGTCCCCAAGCTGCTGACGCGGATCGCCCTCGAGCCCGCGATTCTCTCGGACCAGCCCGTCAAGATGGTCTGCCGCGAGGGCAAGACCAACCAGTTGCTCGCGGACCTCGCGATGGCGAGCCTCGATGTCGTCCTGACCGACGCGCCGCTCCCGCCCGGGAGCCGCGTCCGCGCGTTCAACCACAAGCTGGGCGAGAGCCCGGTCGGGGTGTTCGGTCTCCCCGATCTCGCGGAGCGGCACACCGGACGGCGCGGCGAGCGCTTCCCTGCGGGTCTCGACGGCGCACCGATGCTGCTGCCCTCGCAGGGAACCGCGATGCGCGCGTCGATCGATGCGTGGTTCGACCGGGTCGGGGTCCGGCCGAGGATCGTCGCGGAGTTCGACGACACGGCGCTGCTCAAGGCCTTCGCCCAGGCGGGGCACGGGCTGTTCTTCGTCCCCACGATCGTCGAGCAGTCCGTGCGCGAGCAGGTCGGCGCGGAGTGTGTCGCGATCGCCGACGGGGTTGTCGAGCCGCTCTATGCGGTCACCGTCGAGCGCCGCATCACCCACCCCGGGGTCACCGCGATCGCGAATGCGGCGAAGTGCGTCTTCGAGCGCGTCCGCGCGGATGTCTGAGCGGACGAAAAAGGGCCGCCCTTTTCGGGCGGCCCCTGGTTGCGTCTGCGACGACGCCGACCGGATTGGTTCGGTCTACACCCCGCATCCCGCGAGGAATGCGTCAACGAACCGGTTCACATCCGAGAGGTCCCAGACCCCGTCGGCGTTCAGATCGCCCTGGGGCAGGCGGTTGACGAACGCGTCGATGAACGCGTTCACATCCCGCAGATCGAGGATCCCGTCGCCCGTCAGGTCCCCGGCGCACCGTTCCATCGCGGCGTCGCGCAGCGCGATCGACGCGAGGTGCTGGGGCTGCGTGGGGCGGTAGGGCCCGACGAGTCGGGCATTGATGGAGACATCCATCAACCACGCGCCCGGCGCGTTGATCAGGGAGGCGTCCACCGACACGCGGGTCGCGGCGCCCGGCTGCACGGAGACGGTCCCCGTCACCGGGGCGCCCGCTTCGCCCCCGTCGAGTGAGAGGAACGGGTTGCTCGACTGGATCACGAAGTCGATCTCCGCGGCCTGATCGGCGAACAGGTCGAAGGCGATCGGCGCGGAACCCCCGACCGGGATCGCGACGACCGAGCCCTGGTCCGCGGCGCAGGCGGACAGCACCGTGCCCGGCTGGACATCATCGAGCAATTGCGGCGCGATCACCTGACCCAGCGTGCTGGTCGCGAACCCATCGGAGAGGTCCACGATCGCCGCCCGCAGGCATCCGATCGCGTCCATCGGCACGCTCCGCGTGTCGATGAGCAGGGGGATGTCCACGCACTTGCCCGGGTCGAGCACCCCGGTCGATCCCGACGAGGGCTGCACCGCGTCCGCGGCCATCGCGACATCGCACCCCAGCGCGTTCCCCGGGTTGATGACCCATTCGAACGAGCGGGGGGTGTCCCCGTTGTTGATGATCGTCAGCACGCCGTCGACGACCTCGCCGCACGCGGCGGACAACCCCGCGTCGAGGTGCACCCACGGCGCCCCGCGCAGCAGGGCCGCGCCGGTCCCGTCGTCGCTGGTGCCGCCTCCGGGATCGGTGAGGCACGGGGGCAGGTCGATGCAGACCTCGCGTCCGCAGCACTCGAAGAGAGCCGCGTCGTGCAGCGTGACATCGAAGCAGAACTCGCCCGCCTGCGCGCCGCTGATCACCGCCGTGATCGGGCCCGTCGAGGTCTGGTCGGGCACCCCGCCCGGGAAGGCGAAGTAGTTGGGTGTCATCGTCGTGCCCGAAGGCGGGAACAGGTACGCGTGATAGATTGTGTCACCCGTCAGGTTGTCGATCTCGAAAGTCACCGTGTAGTCGCCCGTGAACGGGTCGCAGGCGATCTCGACGGTCTCCCGGCGCACCTGCAGGCAGTCACAGTCGGGGGTGATGCACACCTCGACCGTGCAGCAGATCTCGAAGGTCGGATCGAGCAGCGTGACCAGGAAGCAGACCTCCTCGCCCTCGGTGTAGCCCGAGAGCTGCGTCGAGAAGCTCCCCGACGAGCCGTCCGGGATGTTGACGGGGATCGAGTTGGGCGTGAAGGTCACGCCCGAGCCGATCGGCAGCGGCGTGATCACGATCCGCGTCGCGTCCGCGCCCGAGTTGTTGGTGATCGTCCCGGAGATGTTGAGCGTGCCCGGGTTGCCCAGGTCGCACTCCACGAGGTCCAGGTCGACCGTGCACTCCGCGTCCTTGCAGATCATGAGGTCGCACAGCAGGGCCTCGCCCGCGGGCTCGCAGTCGATGATCTCCCGGTTCAGCGTCACCTGCACCTGCAGATACCGCCCCGTCGCGGTGAAGTCCACCCCGTTGGCGATGTCGGTCCAGGGCCCGCTCGGGATGGGCGAGTCGCTCGCGCGCACCCGCACGCTCACGCTCGCGTTCCCCGTGATGATCTCCGTCCAGGCGATGTTGCCCCACGAGCAGCCCGGCTTGCCGCCGTCATGCACGAAGGTCCACGATCCCTGCGGCGCGATCGACAGGTACAGGTCACCCGTCATGTCCGAGTAGTTGTAGGGAAACGCGCCTGACCCCAGGTCCACCGCGAGATCGACCTGCCCGAACGCCCCGAGGTTCGGGTCGATCCGCATCGCGTTGCTGGTTGAGTTGTTCACCGCCCAGATCTTGCCGTTGGTGTCCGCCGCGACGCCGTGCGGGCGGTTGCCCGTCACGCCGTTGGCGGTCTCGTTCATCACGATGTTGCCGAGGTAGGTCCCCGAGGTGGTCAGGCGCCCGACTGTGTTGGAGCTTGAGTGCGCGACATACACGCTCCCGTTCTTCACGACCACGCCGCGCGCCGTCGCCGACGACCCGTGGTTGTAGCTGTTCAGCTGCACGCCCGCGGGGCTCACCTCATACGCGAGGTTGTTGCCCACGACATCGGTCCACACGCTGAACTGGGTTTGCGAGGTCGTGCACTCCGCGTCGATGCCCATGCCGTAGTTGGGGATGGGCAGGCACTGCTGCGTGTTCGCGACCGGGTCGTACCGCAGGAGGTTCCCGAACCCCCAGTTGGCGCTCCAGACGATCCCGTCCGGGTCGACCACACCCCCGTACGCGCCGCAGTTCGCCTGGAAGGAGCTGATCTGGGACGCCAGCGACCCGTCCACGAGCTCGAACTCGCGGTTGCCCGTGCCGCTGACCCAGACATCGTTGTTCTTGTCGATCGACACATGCCGGACGCCCGTGCCCTCCGTGCGGTAGTAGGCGGTGATGCACTCATCCTCCGCGGTCGAGACGCCTCCGAAGGAGTCCGCGCTCGCGGTGTTGGGCCACGCGAGGATCGTGTTGACATAGTCCGCGTTGGGCAGCCCCGTGGTCCGCGGGTAACCCAGGCTGGTCCTGATCAGCCCGTCCCCGTCGCGGTCTTCGCAGCCGCAATACTCGAAGGGGCCCTGCAGGTACTGCCCCGTCGCGTCGGGGTTGCCCAGCGCGTCCACGCGCGTGCCGCCGATGACCAGGCCGACCCGCGTCATCGAGCCCTTCTGCTGCCCCGAGACGACGCCCCATTCGTTCCGGTTGCCGACCCACACATTCCCGTACCCGTCCACGGTCGTCCGCGAGGGGTTGGCCTGCATGCCGTCGGGGGCCGTCTTGTACTCGCCGACGACATCACCCTCGCTGATCCCGAACGCCGGGATGTCCTGCACCGCGATCCGCGTCAGCGTCCCGCGCGCCGAGTTCGCAACCGCGAGGAAGGGCCACGCCTTCGGGTCGTCCACCAGGCGCAGGCAGACCTCCCCGGTTGGATCCTCGACGAGTTCCAGGTTGAACAGGTTCCCGTACTGCAGGTGCTCCGCGGTCTCGTAGGTCCACCAGGGCCCGCCGTCCGGCTGGCTCCCGTCGTCCCCCCCCGTGCCCTGCTGGTGATAGCCCGCGCCCTCAAACAGGATGCGGTACGGGCCCGGCCCGTGCACCGCGGGCCCCGTCCAGCCCGCGACCGGGCCCACGCCCGGGTTGGGGCCTGTCTGCCCCGAGCCGATCGTCGGGAAGATCGGGTTGCCCGCGCCATCCACAGGCTGCACGCCCAGGCGCGTGAACGCGATGAAGTGGTTCCCCGTCCCGCTCACCAGGCCCGGCAGGATGCCGACATTCCACGGCGCGGTGTTGTCGCAGGCGTGCGCCACCCCGTTCCCGTTCGCGTCGAAGAGCCAGAGCTGGCCCGATTCCGCGTCGCTGGTGTTGAAGTAGCTCGCGGTGAAGCCCGCCGGGTCCGCGACAGAGATGCAATAGAGATCGACGGATTCCTCGCCCTGCTCGAGGTCGCCGGTGATGTCGAACAGCGGTCCCGAGCCCAGCACCAGTTGCCCGCTGGGCAGCGGGGGCGCGTCCCCGCCCCCGTCCGCGGTCTCGTTCCACGATTGCCCGAACGCACCCGAGACGAGCGCCGTGAGCCCGATGAGCATCCCGATGCGCGCGCAACCACGCCCGTCCAGGTCAGTCTTCTTCCGCAGCATGTCGAAGCCCCTCTATGCACGCAGTCGAGCGGCGATTCCCGCGCCGCTCGGGATCGCAGAACACGATCCCAGCCTCTGAACATACCCAATCGACAGCGTGTGTTCATTGAAAAATACGAAATTGTGCGCCCCAACACCGAGAGCCACACGCCCAGACGCCGCACGGCGCACGAAAAAGCCGATCCCGTTCGGGATCGGCTTGCGTGTGGACGGAGCAAAGGAGCCGCCGATTCAGGCCCGGAAAGTCAGCCCGAGCGTTCCGGTGCGTCGATCACGGGCAGCCCGCGGTGAACGCGGCGACGAACGCCTGCACATCCGCGAGGTCCCACACACCCGCGGGCGGGGCGATGTCCGCGGGCGCCTGCTGCCCGATGAACGCGGCGACAAACCCCTGGACATCGGACAGATCGAGCACGCCGAAAGGCTCGCTGTTGTCCGCGGCGTTGCATCCCGGATCACCCTGCGCGAGCAGCGACACCACGCGGTTGGTCGCGAGACCGCCCGCCTGCGTGAACGAGCCCGCGAAGTGCAGCGCGGGGCCCTCGCCCGCGTCGTAGACGATCGCGCCGAAGACATTCGCGTTCGCGCCCGACCCGACTTGCTCCCACGACGAGCCGTTCCATTTCGCGATGTGGTCGATCCCGCCGTTCGCGGCCTCGAAGTTGCCCGAGGCATAGAGCGCCGGACCGCTCCCGTCGTCGAAGACCGTGAGCTCCTGCACATCGCTGTTGAACCCCGCGCCGACGGCGGACCACGACGAGCCGTCCCATTTCGCGATCCGCGACGCGGGGACCCCGCCCGCGGTCTCGAACCGGCCGCCCACATAGAGCGCATCGCCCGAGCCGTCATCGAACACCGTCATCGTGAGCACTTGGGAGATGCCCGAGGGGCGGGTGACCCCGCTGCCCATCGCGGACCACGATGAGCCGTCCCAGACCGCGATGTTGTTCGCGGGGATGCCGTCGATGTTGAGGAAGCGGCCGCCCGCGTAGAGCTTCTCGCCGTCCCCGAGGTCCGCGACCTGGATGTCGAGAACGATCAGCGGCACGGCGCCCCCGATGGGCGCGCCGAGCGGTGCGTAGGTCGAGCCGTCCCACGACGCGAGGTGATCGGGCCCGCCGACCCCGCCCAGGTCGAGGTAGTTGCCCGCGATGTAGAGCTTCTCGCCGTTCCCGTCGTCCCAGACAGTGAGGTCCCAGATGGAGTTCAGGAAGCTGTCGGACTGGGCGTCCATCGAGTTCCACTGCGTCCCATCCCAGCGCGCGAGCTTCGCGGTGCCCGGCACGCCGCCCGCGGAGTCGAAGTAGCCGCCCGCGATCAGGTCGCCCTGATAGGTCGTCAGCGCGTTGGAGTACTGTCCCGGGAGCCCGCCGCCCACGCCCTCCCACGCGGCGCCGTTCCAACGCGCCAGGTTGGTCGTGCCCGCGGCGCCCGTCGCGGTGAACTGACCGGTCGCGTAGAGCGCCTCGCCCGATCCGTCGTCGTGGACCGCGAAGGACGCGACATACGAGCCCGAGAAGCCGGGCGTGCCGAGCGTGTTGCTGAACAGGGGGGGGCCGGCGCTCGCGATCCCCGCCGAAACGGTGAGCGCAAGGACAGATCCGACCGAAAGCCGTGTGCGGTGCATGGAATCTCCTTCTCCGTGCGTCGCCTCGGGGGGGCACCGGCCGTTCGCGGCGGGCCTCCGGACGCACCCCCTCAGCCTACCAGACCCGGCGCGGAACGCAAGACGGGTCGGCGGGGCGCGCGAACAATGCGCCTTCATGCCGCACCGCGTGTCGCTCACTCTCCGCTCGCTCGACGCCACGCACGCGTTTGCGCGCGCTCTCGGGGGCCTGCTCGCGCCGGGCGATGTTGTCCTGCTCAGCGGGGATCTCGGCGCCGGCAAGACCACCCTCGTGCGCGCCCTCGCCTCCAGCCTGGGCATCGACGAGCGGACCGTCTCCAGCCCGACCTTCACGCTGATGCACGCCTACGAGGGCGGGCGCATCGATCCGGTCGTCCACATGGACGCCTACCGCCTCGAGGGCGAGGACGAGAGCGAATTGCTCGAGTTGGGATGGGACGCGCCCGTGCGCACCGGGGCACTCACGCTCATCGAGTGGGGCGAGCGCATCGAGCGCGTGCTCGAAGGCTTGCTCGACGAGGCGCCCGCGCGGATCGCGCTGGCGCACCGAGACGAGACGAGCCGGGACGCTTCGCTCACCCTTCCCGGGGGTTGGCAATCGCGACCCGGGTTCGATGCGCTCGCCTCGATGGGCGAGGGCGACACCCCCCCGAACCGCCCGGGCTTCCCGTTCTCGAGCGAACGCGAGCAGCTCGCGGACCTCTACCACTGGTTCGGGGAGGCCTATCGCGTAAGCCGCCCGATCGAAGCCTCCGACGACCCGAACGAGTGAGCCGGGCTCGAACACGCGAAAGAAGAAGACGCGGATCCGGAAGAAATACGGAGAACGCCGGCGGGTTCAGCCCTCGGCAGCGTCTGTGTCTTCTGACCGCGCCGCGGGCCAATCCGGACACCCGATGGGCGTGCGTCTCCGCCCGGGATCGCCGGATCCCAAGGTCAAATCCCCCCTGTTCATGTGACGGGGCAATCGGCAGACGCGCGGAGAACCGGGAACGGGAAGCAATGGGCCGCCGCGGGGGCACGCGGCGGGAAGGGAAGCGGAGCCATGAGCGAGCAGCAGGACACGCAGGGCAAACGGAGGCTGGGTATCCCGGGCCTCGTCGTCGCCGCGATGCTCCTCGGCGCAGGCACCCGGGCGGGCCTGGTGAACGCGGAACTCGTGGGCTCGTGGTACGAATCGGCGGTCCACGCCGCGGTTGATCCGGCTGATGGCGCGCCGATCCGATCCGAGTGGAAGAACCGGGGACTGGCGGAAGCGATCCGCGCGGACACGGATGCGTCCGAGACGGAACCGCTCGCGGCAGAGCCCGCGCTCGCCGCGATGATGGCGCCGAGCACGCTCGTCTCGATCCCGGACGAGCCCGCGCTGGCGCGCTCGATTTTCGGCTCGTGGCGCGCGGCGCCCAAGGCAATCGACGGCGTCGGGCGCCCCTTGCCGCTCCCCTCGTCGTCGGACGCGAGCGATCGTGCGTCCTCGACGGAGACGGAATCCGACGCGTTGCGCTCCGAGCCCGCGACGGGGTGCGAAATCTGGCCGGGCCTGACCCGCGTCGTGTTCTGATTGATGCTCGAAGTGGATCGGGCGTCCGCTCGGACTTCGGGCGGGGAAACTCAGCCCTCGCCCTGCTGATCGCGGAGCGCCTTCATCGCCGCCCGGGTCTGCTCGAGTTGCTTCTGCAGATACCGGACCCGGAGCTGGCTCTGTGCCCGGATCACGAGTTCCGTGCGGTCCACGGGCTTGGTGAGAAAGTCGTCGGCGCCCGCATCCACGGCCCGCTCCACATCCGCGACCTGGTTCAAGGCGGTGATCATGACGATCGGTGTCCGCGCCTCGCCCTCGCGCGAGCGGATCTGCTCGCACACCTGGAACCCGCTCATCCGCGGCATCATGATGTCGAGCAGCACCAGATCAGGAGAATCGGCATCGAAGATCGCCAGCGCCTCCTCACCGTCCCGCGCCGTCAGTGTCCGGCTCCCGAGCTCGTCGAGATACGCGAGCAGCAGCTCGATGTTCGCCTCGTTGTCGTCGACGACCAGAATCGTCATCGAGGCGGGGTCGAAGCCCGAGGCGGACTGGTCGGCAGCGGCGGTCGGCTCGGTCACGGTTCGGTCCCCAATCGGTCTTCCGGTCGCGCGGCGACCCGCGGGCCGGGGCGGATTCCGCGGCGCCAAAGGCATAGTGTACGGCGATTCCGGAAGCGGATCGCGTCCCGGGACGCGGCGAGGCGTGGCGGGGCAACGAGCACTGGGGCAGCGAGCGGGTGGACGCCGAACGAGACATCTCCGGGACCGCATGGGCAGAGGTCTTCTCGACCCCGACCCTCGAGACGCTCATGAGCGAACTCGACGAGGAGGATCGCGCCGCGTTCGAAGCCGCGGCCGAATCGCTCGCGGAGCGGGAAGGCTGGTCGAGCCAGCTGACCTGGCTGGGCCTGCCCTGGCGATGGTCCGTGGTCTACACCCGCGAGGGTGAGGCCCCCGCCCTCGCGTACCTGGTGCCCGATCCCCGCGGCCCGCGGGTCTGCGTGCCCGTCCCCGCCTCGGGCGAGGGGGCCCCGGACCCCGCGAAGATGACCAAGCCCGTGCGCACGGTTCTTGAACGCTCCGCGATCATTGCCGGCTATATCTGGGCGGACTGGGCCTGCAGCGAATTCGACCCCGTCGCTGCGGAGGGGCTGCTCGCGTCCCGCAGCGGCTCCTGATCCGCCTGCGCGGCGCGCGTTGACCGGTTCTCGGGCGATGAGCCGCCTTCCCGCTCGGGTTGGTGGAGTGCCGAGCCCCGTGGTGCCGATGGGAACCGCTCGGAGTGGGTTCGTCCCGCTCCCGGAGGACCTTGCATGCAGAGAGACCGCGTTGCGTCACACCGAATCCGCCCGCTGCGTTCGTTCGCATCGGCAGCGACGGACGGTCCCAAGCCCCTTTCCGGGCTGCTGTTCGGGCTGCTCGCGATCGCGGCGTTCGCGGTGCCCGCGCTGGGGCAATCGCTCGCGGATCGCATCGACGGCGCGATCCACGCGAAGCGTTCGCTCGCGTCCGCGACGATCGGCGTGCATGTCCGGGATGCCGGAACCGGGGATGTTCTTTACAGCAAGAACGGGGCGACCCCCCTGATCCCCGCGTCCAACCAGAAACTGCTCACCACCGGCGCCGCGTTGCTGGTGCTCGGGCCCGACATGATCTTCGAGACCCGCTTCGGCTGGGACGCCGACCGCGTCGTCGTGATCGGGGACGGCGATCCGGGTCTGGGCGATCCCGCCCTCCTCGATCTGAGCACCCCGCCCCAATCCGTTGACGGGATGCTCGACACGCTGGCTGACGCGCTCGCGTCCGCGGCCCCGGCGAGCGCCGTCGGGACCGCGTCGGCGATCGTCATCGACGACCGGATCTTCGAATCCGAGCGGGTGCACCCCTCGTGGCCGACCGACCAGCTCAACCGCTGGTACTGCGCCGAGGTGTCGGGCGTGAACTTCCACACCAACTGCCTGAGCTTTTATTTCGACGCGAGCCGGGACTCGGGCACGCGCCCGGGAGAGACGCCTCTGCTGCGTCTCCAGCCCCTCGTCGCGCGCGTGGGCGACTGGCTCACGATCGACAACAAGGGCGAGGTGATCAAGGACGGGCGGCACACGGTGTGGGTCGCGCGGGCCGCGGGCGCGCGCCCCGCGAACGACTTCACGGTCTTCGGGAATGTCCGCCTGGGCGGCGCGTCGATGGTCGATGTCGCGGTGCACGATCCGGGCCTGTTCCTGGGCAACCTGCTCGCGGAGCGGCTCTCGACGCGGGGTGTGCGCACCGCGTCGGATCCGACGGGGCTCGCGACGGTCGTCAAGGCGGCGCCGAACGAGTCGTTCATAGCGTTCGCACCGGCGGCGGTCGTGCGCACCGCGATGGTCGATGTTCTGCGCCGCGCGAACACCAACAGCCAGAATCTCTACACCGAGGCGCTGCTCAAGCGCGTCGGGCACGAACTCACCAACGAGCCCGGGTCGTGGCAGAACGGGTCGTCGGTCGTCCGGATGCTGCTCGCTGAGCACCTGGGGCCCGGGCACGCGATGCAAACGGTGATCGAGGACGGGTCGGGCATGAGCCGGGGCAACCGCGTCGCGCCCGAGACCATGACCGAATGGCTCGGGTTCCTGGTGCGTCAGCGCGGGGTCGGCCCGGCGCTGCTCGCCTCGCTCCCCGAGCCTGGAGAGGGGACCCTGCGCCGACGCTTCCGCGGCGATGAGCACAGAAACGAGATCCGCGCCAAGTCGGGCACGATCAACGGCGTCCGCTGCCTGTCGGGTGTCGTGCGCACGGTTGACGGTTCCCAGGCGCTCGCCTTCAGCGTGCTGATCAACGACATCGAGCACGGCTCGCAGATCCGCGAAGCGCTCGACCTCCACGAAGAAATCGTCAACGCGATCGACGAGTGGCTCGCGGCGGTCGCGCCCGTCTCGGTCGATCGCGGCGCCGAGTTGGAGGCGCTGGGCGGCTGATCACCGGCGTACTCAGCGCGGCTCAGGGGCATCCGACGGTGAACGCGGACACGAACGCCTGGATATCCGCGAGATCGAGCACGCCGTCGGGGTTGAGATCCGCGAGCGGGTCTCCCGCGACGAACGCGCCGACGAACGCCTGCACATCCGCGAGGTCGAGCACCGCGTACGGCGGGGCGAGATCCGACTCGTTGCAGGGCGTCGTGACCACATAGACGAGCCCCTCGGTGCTCGTGTTCGCGACCCAGCGCACCGCGCCCGCGTACGCCCGCCCGCCCGTCGCGGCGATGCTCGCGCCCACGGTGGTGTAGTCGTCGGGTGTCCCGGGTTCGATGTTCGACAAGCGCCAGAGCAGGTCTCCGGTGCCCGCATCGAAGGCGTAGATCGCGCCGTGGCCGACACCGGGGAGAATCTCGAACTCCGAACCGACATGAACCGTGCCGTCATCGACCGCGACCGCGAGCCCGAAGCGATCGGCGTCGCCCGGGGTGCCCCCCGGCGTCAGGCGGTGGCGGATCAGCCCGTCGTCGATGTTGAAGACATAGACCGAACCGTTCGGATCCCCGCCCGGAGTGTTCAGGAAGTCGCCCCGCGCGCCGACCGCGAGGGTGTTGCCCTTCGCGGCGACCGCGCCGCCGA
>MDTD01136834.1_pt1 | contig 12304 bp, 11 predicted proteins | sample 811221 | NCBI WGS metagenome assembly MDTD01 (sample SAMN05326646, study PRJNA326480) | marine metagenome | isolation source: seawater | place: Pacific Ocean: South West | collected 2011 | reverse complement strand
CCTTGTGGGCGCTACAGGATTTGAACCTGTGACTTCTTCCTTGTAAGGGAAGCGCTCTGCCGGACTGAGCTAAGCGCCCTGTTAAAAAATTATAGACCTTACTTTGTAGAAAATATATTAAAAATTAAGATATTAGATTCTTCTATATATTTATTATTTTGTACACAATCAAACTTAACCCAACATTGACTTCCTTCTGCTGGGTAAACACCATAACCATCTTTAACAACATAGTTTGTTGTTGGTGCATTTAACTCATTAAAATAAAAAGGGTTCTGGAGAAAAGAAGTGTAATTACTTATCCTAGGCATGAGAAGAGTCGAAATTATTATCAAAAAGTAGAGCAGTGCTTTGTTGTTTAGTTGTTTAATCTTAAATTCTAAACCTTGAAAAATTAAACCAATACATCCAACAATTAATGTGAAAATCCCAAGACCAAGTCTTATACCTGGTGAGGATATTATCCAAGCAATACTAATGAAAACAAGATAAAGATAAATTATTAAAAAATCTTTTTTTGAAATATTTTTGTTTCCTCTTTTATTAATAATTATTGAAACAATCACTATTAATAAAAATGAAAGAATAAAATTTCTGGATACAACTGAATTAATTTCTTTTGAATACCAATTTGAAAACCAAGATGAAATAGGAGTACCAAAGTAATATCCTATATGAAAATCTTTAAGTGCATCCATTTCACTTGAAGCAGAATTTTTTGAATACCAGCTTAATTTGTTTAAACATGTAAAGCTGACTGGGAAAAAAAGACATGCACTTATGAGTACATTCTTAATTAACCATAAAGAACCAATCAAAATTGTTGGTAATATTGCATAAAATTTTCCTACTGATAATGATTTGTTAAATATTAATACTATGAAATACAAAACTAATGTACTTGCTCCAAAAATTCTCATCTCAATGGAAAATAAAATAATTAATGAAAGATAAAATAATTCAGATTTAGAAAGATTTTTATTTATAAGTCTATAAATCAGAAAAATATTTGATAAGTAGAAAAGAATTGCGAATGGTGTGTCTTGTTTTGTGACAGATTCAATATCAAAAAATCCGTTTCTCCCTCCACTAAATCCAAAATTATCTAAGATACCAAAAACTATCAAAAAATATGAAGAACTTTTTAGGAATCCGTTTTTATTTTTAAAAATATTAAATGAAACGATTCCAAAAAATGATGCGATAAATGATAGATTTACATAATGTAGTAAATAATATTTATCATCTAACCAAAAATTTGCCGATATATATTCGATAATTGAAGAGAACCCGTACCTAAAATGAAGATTATAAAAGCCAATTGCTACATTGCTTTCTCTTATCCAAAGTTGATTGTTTAAATGATACAAGCCCGCGTCATATGCAAGTCCCATTTCAATAGTGCTTATAGCCAAAATTGAAGGCAGGAGTATAAAGTTAAATAGACTTAGAAAATCAAATCTAAATTTTAACCTCCATGGAAAGTTAAATAATATTACCGAGAAAAGCAATACCTGATAAATTAATATATTTGTCTTTGAAAAAAAATTAAAAATAAAAGTCAGATTTCCAATGTAAAAAAGACCAATAATTACGTAAAAGTAATGAAGAGGAATGTTGAAAAGAGTTTTTTCTTCTGGACTATTTTTGTTTATTGATATATTGAATAAAGATACTGTTCCTCTTCCAACTAAAAATATAAATGTATAGAAAATAACAAATGTAATTATATGAAACATAATTAAATTTTTATTATGCTCATTGAAGGAAACATCATCTAGTTATAATTCTTAACATAAATTTCAGATGGTCAATGACTGCACTTAAAATGTGTATTTTGGATTCGCCTATTTGTCTAATTGAAAGTGTGCATGGAAATTCTTTTACTATTGATCCATTTTGAACTGAACGAACAAATAGTTCAGCAACTGAAACAAATCCTGTGTTGTTGATTTGAATATTTTTGATTGAATTCATTCTATAAAGTTTAAAAATAGAAGTAAATGTATATGAATTAATTTTTGTAATTTTTCTATAAATAAAATTGCATAAATAACTTATCACTAGTCGAGATTTTTTTACTCCATCTATCTTTCCATCAGGGTGATAAGGCGAGCCGTTAATAATATCTGTTTCTTTATCTATTAGTTCCAACATTTCAAATATATAATCAGGATCAAACGTACAATCGCTATCTATAAAAACTACTAAATCTGTTTCACAGTTGTTAATGATAGTATTTAGAAATCCGCCTAGATTTAAATTTGTATCATGTTTTATAATTTTTAAATTGTCTATTTTTGAAAAATAATCAAAGAGTAATTTTTCAGTATCATCAGTGCTTCCATCATTAACAAGAATAATATTTGTGACTCTTTCAGAAGTTAATTTATCAAAAATAGGTATCAGTTTTTTATAAAGATTTTTAATTCCATCTTCCTCGTTATATAAGGGTACTGCAATTGTTAATGAATCTTTCATTTGATATTTTTCAATTTTCTATTTCTTGAAGTACGTCAATAATTTTAGTAGATACGTCTTTTCCGTAAGGATTATCAGTATTGGAATTTTTGCTCTCTAAGAAAAATACATTTTTATTTATCTCCGTACCTATTAATTTTCCAAATCCTGACTCAATTGTTTCTGGCCTTTCAGTTGTGTCTCTACAGATTAATATATTTTTATTTGCCGATAAAACCTCTTCCTGTATGCCTCCACTATCGGAAATAACGCCAAAAGAATTTTTAATTAAATAAACCATATCAAAATAATTAACTGGTTCAATCAATATAACTTTTTCAGATAAATTATTTTTTGCTTCTACAACTGACGGATGGTTGATATAAATTATATTTCTACTTTCACTTAGAATATTAAGCTCATCCCATAATCTTTCCATATTTTTTCTATTTTCCCTTCGATGTAAAGTACAGATAATATAATTATCAATTGATTTAACTAAATTTTTAATTTTTTCAGATTCTAGATTTTTCTCTGATATTAAATTGAAACTATCAACAATGGTGTTTCCAACAAGATAAACATTTTCGTTAATCCCCTCAGATGATAAGTTATTAACTGATCTTTGTGTTGGACAAAAATGAAAACTTGCTAACTTTGATACAAGTGTCCTATTTGCTTCTTCTGGGAATGGGCTTTTCAAATTATGGGTTCGTAAGCCTGCTTCGATATGTATGACTTCATTACCATTTTGAAATCCTGAAAGTGCAAGTGCAAACGAGGTTGAGGTATCTCCCTGAACTATAATTTTTAAATCTTTTTTTTGGTATAAAAGTTTATCTGCACTTTCAATTATTTTTGATACAAGTCGATTTAATGACTGGCCATGTGAAATTATATTTTTAAAGGAATAATCTGGTTTACCTATTAAATTAATAAAATCTTTAACAAGATCTTCATGTTGACCTGTAAAAAGAGTTTTATAAGGCATTTTTCTTTTCTTCATTTCCTGAATTAAAGGAAACTGTTTTATTATTTCAGGTCTTGTACCAAATGAAAATAAGAACATTCTTTTGTTATTTTAGTTAGTTGAACAAAGTGCTGTTCTCCTTTTGTAATAAATAAATAAAAATTGTGTAAATAGTAAATAAAGATTAGTAAATTGATGAATTATCTTTAATAATATTTAAACGATCCCTTTTTGTAAATTTTAATTAATTTGCTTGTTTATTTCATAAGTAGAAATAAATTTGATATTAAGAATTATAATTATCTTGATGTTTTCAATCATTTATTTTTATTTTAAAAAAATTATTAATAAGATTCTTAAAAACCAAATCAAAAGTGAAGAACTAGCTTACAGAAAATATTTGTTTAATGAACTTATTGAACAATTCGGTGAAAATTGTATAAAAAATAAAAGAATACTTGAGATTGGTCCGCGCGATGGTGTTGACACAAAAAGATTTGATCTACTTAATCCTGATGAAATAATTATGATTGATTTACCTGACAAAAAAGAAAAAAATGATCTTTGGCTAAAAAATATTAAATCAAAAAATACTCTTATTACAGAAAATATTTTGTATATGACACCGGAAAGCCTGAAAAAATTAGATAAATTTGACCTCATTTACTGTACTGGCGTTCTATATCATAATGCTGAACAACTAAAGTTAATAAAAAGACTTTACACCTTACTTAATGTAAATGGATTGCTTGTCATTGAAAGTGCAACTGTTCGTAATCTTTTAGTAAGAAGATTAAATATTGTAGAGATATGGTTTCCTAAAACATACCGTGATACGACAACTATAACCCATTTGCCATCAAAAAAAGCAATAATTAGCTGGCTAAAAATGGCAGGTTTTGAAGATATTAAAGTTTCAAATTGTTTTTCACCTGAAAATGCAAATTTGAAAAATATAAGATTTGCAAGCATATCACAAAAAAAATCAGACGATGAAGTAAAAACTTACTATACAAAACAATTAAAAGAAGAGTCTTATATTCTTGGAGATTCTTTTTAGATATTTATAATTTCTTTTATTTTGTAGAAATAGACTTTGAGGTTATATTCAACATTGATTTTTTCTGATGATTTTTTTGAGATAGAATTCATCAATTCTTGATTGCTAACTGTTTCAATGATTTTGTTTTCCCATTCATCAATATTTTCATTTTCAACAATAATAAGATGCTCATTGTTAATAAATGAATCAGGATCCCAAAATCCCTTTGTTTTGGAAATTATTACTGGAACCCCCAGGCTCATTGACTGAAGAGCAACGCTTTGGCCAGATGGTTGATAAGAATTTTTTAATGGGATGATTGTAATTACAGATTCTTCATAATGTCTTCGTAAATCGACATCAGTTATTTCATTGCTATTCCAATGACCTTTCAAGATTTTTAAATTTTGTTTTATTTGATTATCTTCTAATAAGTTTGAAATTACAAGGAAATTAAATTGTTTCATTTTATCGGCTAAATTATTCAATAAATCTATGTTTCTATTTCCGTCATTACCTACAAATAAAATTTGATTATTTTTTTTAACTACATCACCACTTAACTTCCAAAAATTTGTATCAATTGAAAAACCAGTAAAATAAAATTTTTTGCTATTACTTATTAAATTATTGGCTCTATCATATTCTCCCTTTCCCAAAAAAAACAGATTGTCTACACAAAATACAAGTAATCTAATGAGTAAATTATGAAAAACAGACAGAAACTCATATCTGATTTTTTTACTAAAAAGCCCCATTACAAAAAAATTTACTTGTTTTCTTCTGAAGATTTTCAGCAAAATTAAAATCGGTAGTACTGAAAATCCAACACTTTCATTAATAATAAAAATTCGATCTGAATTTTTTAATATATTATAATTTTTTAAGCTACATACCATGTGACTGTATGATGGAATGCTTAAAAATTTGTTCAAAATCCTATCATAATAATAAAAGAGTCTATTTATTTTATTTGGTTTTTGATTAAGTTCAATTATTTCCACTGGATAACCCTCAGATATAAAACTATTAACTAAGTAATAATGATCTAAAGCTTGATATGTTTTATTAACAATTTTTTCTTTTCTTCCTTGATAAAAAATATATGTAATTTTTTCCATATTAAATATTTATGTTATATTTAAAAATTTTTATTGACAGAAATTAATAAATAAAAAATGTATACATAATTTATAAATTTTGTAATATGATTGCAAATAGAAACAAAAGTGATTAAAAAATCCACATACGACTTATCAAAAATCAAAAATAATCAATTTGTTTTGCATCATCACTTGGGATTAGGTGACCATATAATTTGTAATGGATTAGTAAACTATATATCAAGAGATTTTGAATTAATCTACCTTCCTGTAAAAGAAAAAAATTTTAAAAACATCGAGTATTTGTATAAAGAAAATAGTGTTATTTCCCTTTTTCAAATTGAAGATGAGGAAATGGATATAAAAAAATTTTCAAAAGCACATAATTTACAAATTTTAAAAATAGGTTTCAAAAAAAGAGGCAAGCCATTTAACTCCGGTTTCTATAAACAATTAAATTTGCCATACAATTACTCAGTAGATTTCTTTTCACTTCCAAAAAATATTAAATTTGAAGAAAAACTTACAAATTATATGAAAAGCAATTTTGAAGTAAAAGGTGATTATGTATTGGTGCATAATGAAAGCTCTTTGGGAACAATTGATTTAAAAATATCATCAAATCTTAAACCAATATATGTACAAAAAAAATTAGATATTTATAAAAACATATTCCTTTATCGAAATTTAATTGAAAACGCAACTGAAGTTCATTGTATCGACAGTAGTTTTATCCATCTAGTTGAAAGAGTGAATACAAAAGGAAATCTGTTTTATCACAACATAAAAAATGTAAATACAAAAGGTGCAAATATTAAATTAATTAAAAATTGGGAAATTATAGAATATTAGAAGTTTATAATTTATTTAATTAAGTAACTTAAGAGTTAGAAATGGAAATTCAAATACCAATATCTATTGGAGAGTTAGTAGATAAAATAACAATTCTTGAAATTAAAATTGAAAAAGTAAATAATAAAATAAAAAAAATAAATATTGAAAACGAACTTACTGAATTAACTAAAATTTTTAATGATTTAAGTAATACTGAATTAGATCCTCTGTATCGTAAATTAAAAATTATAAATAAAAAACTATGGGATATAGAAGATGAAATTAGAGTACATGAAAAAAACAAAAATTTTAATGATGAATTTATTGAGCTTGCGAGAAGCGTTTATGTTACAAATGATGAAAGGTTTGAGATTAAATCAAAAATTAATAATTTGTATGATTCAGATATTGTTGAAGAAAAACTCTATGAAGAATACTAATATAAATTGAACGCTAAATTCGTATCTAAATTTCTTACATATATGAATTTGTTTTACTTTAAATTTATAGACAATATTTATTTTATTTACTGTGCGTTTGCAAACATAGTTAAATATAGAAAATTATATGAAAAAAAAATAACATATATAACAGGAGCAGATGATCAATTCTATAATCAATCAAAAAATTTGATATCAAATATAAGTAAATATGATGCTGCACAAAAAATAATTTTTTATAACTTGGGTCTTCAAGAAGAACAAGCAAATGAAATTAGGAAATTTAAAAATGTGGTTTATAAAGAATTTGATTTCTCATCCTATCCCAATTTTGTCTCAAAATATGTTGATGGAAAATTGGGAGCATACGCATGGAAACCAATAATAATTAATGAAGAATCAAATAATCTTGAAGGAAATATTCTTTGGATAGACTCTGCATGTTTGCTTAAAAAGAAACCTATTAAGATTAAGACATTTCTTACATACAGTAAGCTTTTTATTACATTTTCAAGCAACACAATTGAGGATTGGACACATCCTATGTCAATTAAACATTTAAGCTTTCCAGCAAAATATTTAAGAAAAAGAAACTTCATGGCAGGAATTGTTGGATTAAACAGTGAAAATAATTTAGTAAAAAAACTAATTAGCGAATGGAAAAATTACGCACTTATCAAAGATTGTATTTCTCCACCAGGAAGTAATCGAAAGAACCATAGACAAGATCAATCAATATTTTCAATGCTCTTATATATTCATAAATTAGATAAGTATAAATTAAGGGATTATAAAAATTCAGAATTAATAATTGGACAAACATTTAATAAAATTTACCTGCAAGATATCAAAAAAAATGAGAAAAAATATTATTTGTATGAAATGTTTGATGACAATTTTATTAATGAAACTACTAACTCGTATGAAAAATCAGATATTCTTATGTTATTCGATATTGACAAATTTAACCGAAAAAAATATAAGGGTTATGAAAAAAAGAAGATTGTGATTGTATTGGAAAGTATAGATGATCTCTCTAATGAAATAGACAAAGAAAATTCATTCATAGATTTATTCTTATTACTCAGCGACAAAAAAACAGAAGCCCTTAATCTAAACTATCTAAGTATTGATAACGATACTGAATTTTTTAAAGTTAAAGATATCAAACGAAAGTTAGAAAAAGTTGAAAAATAACACACTAAACAGAAACAATTTTATTACTAGCAGTAAATTTGCAAAAATTGCTGACGTTATTTTTTCAGAAAATATATCAATTGAAAACAAGGAGCAACTGACTGATATAAAAATCATGTCAGAATCAAATAACCCACAACATAAATCAATTGTTTACAAAAAAACAAAATTTAATATAAAAAGCGATTCAATTATTTTTTCTCACTCAAATTACATAAATGAATTATTTTATATTTTAAAACAATTGAAACAAATTGAAAATTTAACATTGATTACCACTCAATCTGATAAATCAATAAATAAAAAAATATATGCCAAAAAACCAGAGAGTATAAAAAATTGGTTTTCTATCAATAATCATGCTTTTGAATCAGTAACATCCCTACCACTAGGTTTGGGGAATGATTTTTCAAAAAAAAATATTAATAATAATGATTTGATTGATTTGAATTTTGAAAGTTTTAAGAAAAAAAATCCAAATTTATATTTAAACTTCAATATAAACACAAACCCTTTTGAGAGATCGCATCTCATGGCTTATTTTAAACAATTTGAATGGGCGTTTATAGAGAACAATGTTGAAAAAAATAAATATATAAGTTCTCTTAAGGAAAGTTCTTTTGTATTGTGTCCTCCTGGGAATGGATATGATACTCATAGAGTATGGGAAACTTTATACTCAGGGTCTATTCCGGTTGTAAAAGAAAATATGGCTTTTGATCAATTCAAAGATCTACCAATTTTGTTTGTTACTTCTTTTGAGCTTGTTACAAGACAACTGCTTGAAAATTTCTTAAAAAATTTTGAAATATCAAATTATAATATCGAAAAATTAGATATCGCTTATTGGGAAAAAAAGATAACACAAAATAAAAAGACGAATAAAGAAGTTGAAATATCTTATAAGGTAGAAAATTTATATTTCTCAATATTTTATGTTGTTGAAAATACTTACAACAAATATTCAAAAAAATTAAAGGCGTTTTTTTACAAAATTTTCTTTAAGTTTAATAAATTTATAAATACAAGGTTTCGACAATGAATGTTGCATACTTTTTTACTTATGACTATTCCTTAAATACTTGGGACGAATCTGGAACATTACAAAGAGAGCTAAAAATTTTAGAAGAACTAAAAGATAGTGGAATGAAGTTTACTCTGATAACTTATGGAGATAAAAAAGACTTAATGTTTGATGATGTTAACGAAAATTTTGAAGTAATTCCAGTTTATGATCATATCAAGTATTTCAACAATAAAATATTGAGGTTAATTTATTCATTTATAATACCATTCAAAATACAGCATCTTCTTGAAGATATAAAAATAATTAAACAAAATCAATTAAGTGGAGCGTGGGTAAGTATTATTCTTAAAAAATTACTAAAAATTCCATTATTTATTAGGACTGGTTACGATACATATTTATTTTCAATTAAAGAAGAAAAAGGAATAGCTGAAAGAATATTTTTTAGACTTTTGACAAGAATCTCACTAAAGAATGCTGATCTCTACACTGTCACGAGTGAGGATGATATTAATTTTTTAAATAATGAATTTAAAGTTAATTCAAACAAAATATTCTTAATGAGAAACTGGGTAGATATAGACAAAAATATAAATTTTAATGACAGGGAGGAAAACAAAATTCTTTGTGTTGGAAGATTAGTACAACAAAAAAACTACTTTTTTTTAATTGATGAGATATCAAATGTTGATAGAGAAAATATAGAAATTGATATTTATGGTAAAGGCCCTTTAGAAAACGATATAAAAAATTATGCTGAAATTAAAAAAGTAAAATTAAATATTTTTAAAAATATTTCTCATAAAGCATTGTTGGAAGAATATAAAAAATATAAATACTTTGTGATTCCATCTATTTACGAAGGTAATCCTAAGTCATTACTAGAGGCAATGGCAAACGGGTGTGTTGTTTTTGCAAGTAACATTCCAAACCATAATGAAATAATAGAACATAAGATAAATGGATATATTTTTGACTTAAATAAAGAAAAATTGTCAAAAACATTTAATAAAGCTTTTGATAATAACTCTGAAATTATCCAAAAAAATGCTTATAACTCAATGAAAGAATTTTATGACTTTCACAAAATAAAAGTTGAACTATTAGAAAAAATTAAAAGTCTAAATTAGACATGTAGTATTCTAGAGTCAAAATTTTCCATATTCTATTTGCATTTAACCTAGATTTTTTCAAAGATAAACTTTTTAATATATTTTTATTAAAATTTTTAACAATTATGCCATCGTAAAAATAATTTTCAATTTTATTTATATTTGAATAAACCCATGTTTCAAGATCAAAAATAAATCCCATTTTTTCCCTATTTACAAAGTCTTCGTTAAAGTCTTCTAATAAATAATCTTTTAATAAAGACTTCGACCTATCTATTTCAAAATAACTATTCTTGGTTGATAAAATATATTCAATCAATTTATGATCTACAAATGGAGATCTCACTTCAAGTGAATTTGCCATGGATGTTCTATCAACTTTCAACATCATCATTTCTGAGAGGAACAGCTTGTAATCTGAAATCAGTAAACTTTTATATTTATTTTCATTAGTGTCATTAACACTATCTGCATAAGACTCTCTTTTTGATTCTAAATTTAATAAACTCATAAGTTTTTCATCGAAAAGAAAAGAACTAAATGATACACCTATATCTTTTGAAAATGAAAGAATATTTGCGCCGGTTCCTAATTGTGGGGGATAAAAACTATATAGTCCAGAATACAAATTCTGAATAAATGATTTTTTTTTGATCGCATTATTAAGCCTTTTATATCCTCCAAGTAATTCATCGCCTCCATCTCCTGATATTGCAACTTTATATTTGTCAGCAATTTTTTTAGATAGAAGATATGAGGGCACTAAAGAAGGGTCGGCATACGGCTCATCAAGTGAATCTAACGAATCAAATATATCATTATCCTCAATGTTTCTATTTATTTGAACTGCTTCATGATTTGTGCCATATTTTTTTGCAACTTTTCTGGACCAATTTGATTCATCATATTTAGAATCCATAATTTCTACGGAGAAAGTATTCAAATCTATGTTGTTATCGTTTAAATTTTTTGCAATAGATGAAGAATCTATTCCTCCAGATATAAAATTAGCGATCTCTACATCTGCTTCTGTTCTAAGTGTGACGGCTTCAGAAAAAATATCAAAAAATACATCTCTATCAAATTGTTTATCGTCAACAAACTTATCAATTTCCCAATAATTTTTTGATATATAAGTAAATTTATCGGTGGATATATCAAATTCAATAATTTCTGCGGGTTTTAGCTTTTTTACATTTTTAAATATTGTATTAGGTGATGAAACAATTCCACAATCGAGATATTCGTAAACACTTTCTTCATCAATACTTGTATTATCAGAGAGTTTTGCAACAGATATTAAATTTGAACCGAAAGAAAGATTTTTGTTATCAAAATTAATAAATAAAGGTTTTTGACCAAGCCTATCTCTTGCAAATATAATTTTTTTTTGTTGGAAGTTAATATAAAAAATTGCAAATTGACCTCTTAAGCTATTTACAAAATTTACACCTTCACTATCAATACCATTCAAAATCGTTTCCGTGTCGGAGTGATTTGTAAAAAACTGAGCATTATTCTTTTCTAATTTTTTTCGAAGTTCTCTATGATTATAAATTTCACCATTGAACATTATTAATGACTTTTCACCATTGGATATCATTGGCTGGTTTGCCTCTGAAGATAAATCTAGAATTGATAATCTATTAAATACAAAGTGGTATTTCAAATTATTTTTTTCACCACTATAACTATTTAACGAGTCTGGTCCTCTACACTCAATTAACTCATTGCATTTAACTACATTTTCATAATCAAAATTTTCATAAGATATTTTTCCTATAAAACCACACATTCAATAATTATATATAGTTAAAAACGACTATTACCTAATATTTCCTTGTAATGATTAATGATGAAGACTTTGAAATATTGTATTGTTTCGATGACAATTACAATATTCAAGCACTTACTTCAATAATTTCTTACCTTGATTCTGTTAAACAAAAACAAACTATTAACATCATTCATACTACAGGTTCGATAGAAAACCAGCTTCCTAAGGAAATCAAAGAACATAAAAATTTAAAGATTATTAAGGTTTACAAATTTAAAAATTATGAATATAAATTTCCAAATATAGAAAATGTTCATATATCAGAAGCAACTTACTTTAGAT
>MDTD01064243.1_pt1 | contig 12304 bp, 17 predicted proteins | sample 811221 | NCBI WGS metagenome assembly MDTD01 (sample SAMN05326646, study PRJNA326480) | marine metagenome | isolation source: seawater | place: Pacific Ocean: South West | collected 2011 | reverse complement strand
TGGTTTGTTTTTTTATCATTTAAGTACATGATTAAATAGATATAATATCTAAATAAAATTCCAAAAGAATAAATGTCGCCTAAAAATAAAAAAAAATTGTTAATTTTAAGAAAAAAACTTGATTACGTAGATGATAGATTACTGAATCTATTAAAAATAAGAGCAAAGCATGTAAAAAATGTACTCTTATTGAAAGAATTTAAAAAAGAAATAATTGATAAAAAAAGAATAAAAATAATTCTAAAAAATATAAAAAATAAATCTATTAAAAAAGGCATTGATCCAAAAATAAGCAATAGAATTTGGAAAAATATGATTTATGCTTTTATAGATTATGAATATAGAAATTTTAAAAAAAAACGTAAATAATTATTTACTATGAGGTGGTAATTTTTTTTCTATAAAAATTTCATGTTTTCTGGTTGAGGGATTATATTTTCTTGCTTTTAATTTAACTTTAGCTTTTTCGCCACCGGAAGGTTTTTTAACATAATAGTAAAAGGCACTATCAGGTTTAGTTTCAGGTACCAATCTAACTTTAATGTGTGATTTTTTAGCCATTAATCTTTTTTTAAATTTTTAATTAAGTTATTTATTTTGTTCAATCTATACTTAATATTAAGTGTACTTATATTTTTTTTGTCATTTTCGTCAACATTTAAATTCTTACTATTCAAAATCTTTTTTACACCATTAATAGTCATTCCTTGGTTTTTTAATAAGAACTGAATTTTTTTTAAAATATCTATACTTTTCTCATCATAATAACGACGATTGTTAATCTTAATTGGTTTAATTTGTTTAAATTTTTTTTCCCAAAATCTAAGAGTATGCGATTGACTGCTAATACCACTTTGTTTATTCGTATTTAATATTTTTACAACTTCACTTATAGTTTTATAAGATCTTCTTTGTTTATTTGTCATTATTTAGATTAATAAATTTTTTGAAATCTTTAGAGGGTTTAAAGAGTACTACATTTCGTTCAGAAATCATTTTTTTTTCTTTTGTTTTAGGATTTCTGCCCTCCCTTCTCTTCTTATAGCGTATTTCGAAAGTACCAAAATTAGATATTTTAACTTTTTTACTTTTCCTCAAATTTTCAATTATAATATTTAGAATATCATCAAAAATAGTATCTAAAATTTTTTTTGATAAACCAATTTGCATGTATAAAGAATTTACTATTTCTTTTTTAGTTAAATTTAATCTCATCTAGAAATATTTTCTTTAATTTTTTGTATTAAATTATTTTTTACAACTTTAATGCATACATCTAAAGAATAAGAAAAACCAATATAGTCTGTTGAACCATGGCTTTTTATAACTGGCGAGTTAAGCCCAATTAATATTGCTCCATTATAAAGTCTTGGATCTAATTTTTTTTTAACTTTATTCAAATTTTTTAGATTTATTAGACTAGATAATTTTCCTAAAATATTTGACGTCATAGAATCTTTAAATTCTTTTATAATAAAGTTAGCAGTGCCTTCTGCTGTTTTAAGGGCAATATTTCCTGTAAAACCATCTGTTACTATAACATTCACTTTACCATCCATTATTTGATTTCCTTCAATATATCCATGAAAGCTAAAATTTTTATTTTTTTTACTATTCAATTCTTGATATGCTTTTTTGATAATTTCATTACCTTTTAGTTCTTCAGAACCTACATTTAAAAGTGCAACTTCAGCTTCATCTTTTGGATACAGTGCTTTATAAAGTGACGATCCCATTATAGAAAAATCAACTAAATTTTTGTCATTACATTCTATATTGGCTCCAAGATCTAAAACAACATTGAAATTATTTTTATTTGGCCATAGTGCTGACAAAGCTGGTTTATCAATATTTTCAATCATTTTTAAATTCAATTTTGAAATAACAAAAAGCGCTCCTGTATTTCCTGCAGAAATTGCTACATCTGACTCATTATTTTTTACACTTTGAATGGTCAGCCACATACTTGTATCTTTCCCTTTTTTTGCAGCAGACAAAGGAGAGTCTGTATCTAAAATTTTATTTTTAGTATCTGTTATATTAAAAATTTTTTTGTCATAGTTTTTTGGGAGTAATAATTCAATTTTTTCTATTTCCCCAAAAATATTATATATAACATCTTTATTTTGTTTATGATTTTCTAAAATACCACAAATAACTTTTTTTGGTGAATTCTCTCCACCCATTGCATCAACTGCAATTTTAATTTTTGGTAACATATAAAAAATTATTCCTTAGGATCTAAAACTTGTCTTCCCTTATAAGTTCCAGTCTTTAAATCAATATGGTGTGATAATCTATATTCACCAGATTTTTTGTCTTCAACTATATTCTTCGATGAAAATTTCAAGTGTGATCTTCTTTTTCCAGATCTAGATTTTGTTGTTTTACGTTTAGGAACAGCCATATTATAAAAATTTATGATCTAATACACTTTTTGTAAATGAATTTAAAGGAATTTTTGACAAATAATTCGAATACTTATCAAAATAATCGATAAATTTTTCATTATTATCTTTAATTTTTATGTATAGATTAAGAATATTGATCTTTTGCTTCATATTTAAATTTTCCCATTTATTTATTTTATCTATTATCGAATATAGTAAATTCACATATGTCTTCATTTTTTTGTTAACAGACTGATCACCATATCCAATTTCCCTAATATCAAGTTCTATTTGTCTAAATACATAATCGTAAAAATCTTGGAGATATTTCTTGCTTGACCTTGTTTTGTAATATTTAAAAAAAAAAGCTAAATGAAATAGAAATATCAATAATCTATCTGAAAATGTATCTTTATTAGTAAAATAAAAAAAAAGAGTTTTATTTCTAGAGAGATTAACTAAATTATTATATATATTAATATATTCTATATTCATGAAATTATTATTTTATATATCTATTTTTTTTTTAATATCAAATTGTTCTTTTAATTTAGTAAATGACCACCATGGAGTTCATTATTTAGAAAAAAAAGAGAAAAAAATTATAGTTCAAGAATCAAATATTAATGATATCATCAGCATTTTTGGTGAACCGTCTACAAAAAGTAGTTTTGACAATGATGTTTGGATTTATATTGAGAGAAAAATAACCAATACTCATTTTTTTGGTAGAAGAAAATTATCTGTTAACAATGTAATGGTTCTGGAAATAGATGACAATGGCTTATTAGCAAAGAAAGACTTTTATAAAATTGATGATATGAAAGATATTGAATTTGATAATCAAAGATCAGAAACTTTGAGAAAAAGAAATTTTATATATAGTTTCTTATCAAGTATGAGGCAAAGAATTAATGATCCTTTAGGAGTTAGAAAGAAACAAAGACAAGGTAAATAATTAATATATATTTACTTAACCCGCTATTACAGCTAACAACAATAAAGCTACTATGTTTGTAATTTTAATCATAGGATTTACTGCTGGACCTGCAGTATCTTTGTAAGGATCTCCAACAGTATCTCCAGTAACTGCTGCTTTATGGGCATCTGAACCTTTGCCGCCAAAATTTCCATCCTCAATATATTTTTTTGCATTGTCCCATGCACCGCCACCTGCTGTCATTGAAACAGCAACAAATAATCCAGTAATAATAACTCCTAAAAGCATCGCACCAACAGACGCAAGAGCTGCAACTTGACCACCTATTGATAAAATAATAAAATATAAAACTATCGGGGAGAGAACTGGTAATAATGAAGGTATTATCATTTCTTTAATAGCTGCAACTGTTAATAAATCTACAAGTTTAGCGTAGTCTGGCTTTTGTTTTCTTTTCATTATACCAGGGTATCTTCTAAATTGTCTTCTTACTTCAATCACCACAGCACCTCCTGCTCTACCTACAGCCTGCATACCCATTGATCCAAAAAGATATGGCAACATTCCGCCTATCAGTAGTCCGACTACCACATAAGGATTTGATAAATCAAATGTAACTATAATTCCTTCTAATTGAGATCCAGCAACTTTTGAAAAATGTTTAATGTCCTCTGTATATGCTGCAAATAATACTAATGCCCCTAAACCTGCCGAACCTATAGCATATCCTTTCGTAACCGCCTTTGTAGTATTACCAACGGCATCCAACGCATCAGTTGTTTTTCTAACATTATTTGGTAATTTAGACATTTCAGCAATTCCACCTGCATTATCTGTAACGGGACCATATGCATCTAAAGCTACAACCATACCTGCTAAAGCCAACATAGTAGTTACTGCTATTGCAATTCCATATAAACCAGCAATATTATTAGTTAAAAGTATGCCTGCTACAATTATTAGCGCTGGTATTGCAGTTGCTTCTAAAGAAACTGCCAAACCTTGAATAACATTAGTTCCATGACCTGTTGTTGAAGAACTAGCAACACTTTTAACAGGTCTATAATTTGTACCTGTGTAATATTCTGTTACCCAAATTAATAATCCTGTAATTATTAAACCTATCACTCCACAGTAATACAAGTCTATTCCTGTAAACGATTTATTTTTTAAATTATAAATATTTTCTAATCCTAAAACATAATCTGTGACAGGATATAAAATTATTAACGAAGCAATAGCAGAAACAAAAAATCCTTTATATAATGCATTCATTACATTTTTACTATTACCCAATCTAACAAAGAATGTTCCAACAATAGAGGTTAAGATGCATGCACCACCTATCGTTAATGGATATATCATCATGCTCATATCGTTAGGAAAAAATATTGAAGATAAAACCATTGTTGCAACAATAGTCACTGCATATGTTTCAAATAAATCTGCTGCCATACCTGCACAGTCTCCGACATTATCACCAACGTTATCTGCTATTACAGCAGGATTTCTGGGATCATCTTCAGGTATTCCAGCTTCGACTTTTCCAACCAAATCTGCACCCACATCAGCACCCTTGGTAAATATACCACCACCTAACCTTGCAAAAATTGAAATTAAAGAAGCACCGAAACCTAATGCGACAAGTGCATTAACAATTTCTCTTTCTTCAACTCCAAATTTTAATAATAAGTAATAATAAACTGCAATTGATAAAAGCGCTAAACCAGCAACCAACATTCCGGTTACTGCACCTGATTTAAACGCTACATTTAAACCACTGGCTAATCCTTTTCTAGATGCTTCCGCGGTTCTAACATTTGCTTGAACAGAAACTAACATTCCTACATAGCCTGCAATACCTGAGAGAGTAGCGCCAATAAAATAACCTAAACCAACCAGGATACTAAATGAATAGCTCACGATAACTAAAACAACAACTCCTACAATAGCAATAGTTTTATATTGTCTGTTTAAATATGCTTTAGCTCCAATTTGGATTGCAGACGCAATTTCTTGCATTTTAGTATTTCCTGCGCTTGAATTTAAAATGCTTTTACCAGTAAAAAAGCCGTAAATTATTGATAAAAGTCCCGCTAATATAGTGTAAATTAGTATTGTTTCAGTATTACTTGACATAAATTAAATTTTTAAAAAGCGGACAATACAAAATAAAACGTAAAAGGCAATAGATTATTAAGTGAAAAAATGCTCATACCCAGGTATTTTTGTAGTTTTTAACACTTTACCACCGTTTAATAGCCTAAACTTAAATTTTTTTTTTGATAATATTCTACCTATTCTAGTGATTTTGGTTTTAGTCATTTTTGCAATTCTGTCGATCCTGTATCTGTTAGATTTGCTAGAAGTAAATAAAATTTGATAGTCATCACCATTAAAAATAAATTTTCTTTTTTTAAGTAAGTTTTTTCTCAAAAAAATTTTTAATTTATTAGAAATAGGTATTTTGTCATAATATATTTCAGACGATAATTTTTGCTTATTAATCATTTTATTTAAATCAATTAAAAGTCCATCAGAAATATCGATAGAAGTATTTGCTAATTTAGTTAAATACTTTGAAAAATTTACATTTATTATTGGTAAATAAAATTTATTAATAAAATAATTTTTGTAAATATTTTTACTAAAAATTTTATTTTGTAAATATTTTAAACCTAAATAACTATCCCCTAATTCACCCGTTATGTAAATATCGTCATTAATTTTAGCATTATTTCTTTTAACAATTTTGTCACTGAAGCCTAGTGAAATGATAGTAAAAGAATTTATTTGTGAAAAAACTGTATCTCCACCAGATAACTTTATTGAAAATTTTTTTTGTTCAGATTTTAATGAATTAACTATTTTTATTAAGTTTTTACTACAGAATGAATCTCTATTTCCACTTCCTGAAATAAAATAATATTTTGGAGTAACTCCTTTGCATACCAAATCTGATATGGAGGATCTAATAATCTTTTTTATCAATAAATTTGGTCTTTTAAAATCTGGAAAATGGATTTTTTCAACATATGTATCGACAGATATTACATTTTTATTTTTTTTATCATAAAAAACATCATCATTTAATTTTAATGCAGGAGGATTATTCTTAGCTAGTTTTGCTAAATAATCTTTAATTAAAGTACTTTCATTCATTAACTACCCTTAAATTTTTAGAAATTTTATCAAGTAATGCATTTAAATATTTTGTTTTAGTTTCTTCAATAAAAAAATTTGATGCGTTTAAATATTCTTTAATAATTATTTTTGATGATGTTGTAGGCTTATATAAAAGTTCATAAATAGCACTTTTTAAAATAATTAAAAAAACTTTGTCTTGAGTCTTCAAATTAATATCTGAGTCTAAATATTTATTTATTTCCATAAGGATTAATTCATCTCTTTCTATTGTGCCAAAAACAACATCTTTTATAAATTTTTTAAATCTATGCTTTGGAATAACTATGCTTTGACTTTTGTTATAATATTTACCATATAAAATTTGAATAATTATTACCCTTGGGTTATTTTTTGGACTAAAAGTTGGCTTCATTTTAAATTGATTTATTTGAAAAGAATACTATTCAAAGCTAACGCAGCTTCTTTACCTTTGTTCCTTCTATCTAAAGCTTGCTTGAAATTAAAGCATGTTAAAATGCAGTTTGCTACAGGCTTTTTGCTATCTATACTTATTTTCATAATTGCATCAATTACAGACTTTGATATTAAATCAAAATGTGCCGTTTTTCCTTTAATTACACAACCAATAGCAACAAAACCATCAAACTTTTTTATATTCTTTGAAATTATTACGGGTATTTCAAAAACACCAGGAACTTTAATAATATTTAACGTAGTATTTTTATTTAAAAATTTCTTAGTACTTTTTAATAAGGGCTCAGCAATGTCTTTGTAATAGTCTGATACTACTATAAGAACTTTTTTTTTCATTTAATAATTTCTTGTTTTACAATTTTTATATCAAATCCCTCTAGACCTACAACTTTTTTGGGGGACCTTGTAACTAAAATCATATTTTTAATTTTTAAAGATTTTATTATTTGAGCTCCTATACCATAATTCCTTATCAATTTATCTGGGTTCTTCTTAATTTTTTCTGATTTTAGATCTCTTAATGTTGCAGAAACTGATTTTATGTTAGTATCTCTAATAAAGATAAGTACACAATTGTTAAATTTTTGGAAGTATTTTAAAGTTTTGCTAAATGAATTTGGAAGATTTTTACCCATAAGGTAGTTTTCAACAATGTTAGAGGATATAACTCTTACTCTTATATTTTTGTTTGATTTAATCTTACCTTTTATTAGAGCGAAATTTTCAGATCCATCTAATATATTTTCGAAGACTTTAATTGAAAATTTTTGATTATTTATAGATATTTGATCTTTTTTCTTCAATTTGATCAATTTTTCATTTTTGAGTCTATAGGAAATTAAATCTTCTATTTTTCCAATCTTTAGATTGTGTTTTTTTGCAAAATCAAAGAGCTCTTTTCCTTTAGACATAACACCATCATCATTCATTATCTCACATATAACAGCTGATGGATTTTTTTTTGCTAGTTTAGAAATATCAACAGATGCTTCTGTATGCCCTGCTCTAACCAAAACACCACCTTCTTTCGATATAATTGGGAAAATATGTCCTGGAGAAACAATTTCTTCTTTCTTAACTTTATCCTTAATTGCTGTTTTAATTGTTTTAGACCTATCTTTAGCTGAAATTCCCGTTGTAACACCTTTCTTTGCTTCAATAGAAACAGTAAAAGCTGTTTGGTTTCTTGAATTGTTTATAGGAGACATCAAAGATAAATTTAATTTTTTTGCTTGTCTGTCTGTTATGGCTAGACAAATTAATCCTCTTCCATATTTAGCCATAAAATTAATTTTATTAGATGATACGTTTGATGCTGGAACGACCAAATCTCCTTCATTTTCACGATTTTCATCATCAACTAGAATATACATTTCGCCTCTTTTAGCAGCACGTATAATCTTATCTATCGACGAGTAATTACTTTTTACCATAATGTTTTTTAATATATTTAGATAAAATATCTATCTCAACATTAACTATTTCTCCCTTTTTGAGATCCGACAAATTTGTAAGTTTAAGACTGTGAGGAATTAACCATACTTGGAATCCACTTTTTGTAACCCTGGATATTGTTAAAGATACACCATTTAAGAGAATAGATGCTTTAGGTATCAAGTATGATAAGTTTTTTTTATCAATTGTAAAATCATAAATTCTAGATTTTCCCTTATAAATTATCTTATTTACTTTTGATGTGCAGTCAACATGGCCTTGGCATAAATGACCAGAAATTTTCTGACCATATCTTAAAGGTAATTCAAGATTTATTTTATCACCTACTGATATATTCTTAAATTTAGATCTATACATAGTTTCTTTTAATAAATAAAACTCCATTGTTTTGTTCTTAAGAGAGATCATTGTTAAACAAACCCCATCACAACAAATTGAAATACCAAGGTCTTTTTTATTAACTTTTAAATTGCTTTTAACAAAGATGTTCACACCTTTGGTGCTTTTTTTAATCTTATTTATAATCCCTTTGTTAAAAATAATACCATTAAACATAATTATCTATAATTAATAATTTTATCTTCTTTTAGATAAACATTTAAATTCTTTCTGTTTCTAAAATCTTTATTCAATTGATTAATTATTTCCTTTATTTTCAATTGTCCATTTCTATTTAAGTTTTTACTACTTTTAAACAGAAAAAATTGATTAATATGTTTTTTTTGTATTAAAGATTCAGTTAATTCTTTACCGCCTTCTATTAGAATATAATTTATATTCATTTTAAATAGTTTTTTTTTAATTTCAGTAAAATCCAAATTATTTTGATTATCTAAATTAACTTTATAGGATTCTACTTTATTTTTTTTTAGTATAGACAATTTATTTATATTCAAATTATTATAAAAAAAAATACATCTTTTGTTTTTTTTTTTAAAAATATTAAGATTTTTTTTAAAATTTAAATTTTTATCTAAAATAATTTTAATGGGAGAATAATGTTCTAAACCATCAATTCTACAATCCAAAAAAGGATTATCTTTATTTAAAGTTTTAGATGATATTAAAATTGCATCATTCTTATACCTTAATAAGTGTGAAGTTTTTCGAGATAATTCATTAGTAATTTTTTTATTTTTTTTCGAATAAATATAATAGTCATTCGAGCAAGCTAATTTAGCAGTAATGTAGGGAGATTTATTTTTTCTGATATACAGATAACTTTTGTAAAAATCTGTTATATCTTTCATTTTAACTTGTTTTGTGGAAATATTGTATTTTCTTAAAACATTTTTAAGATTGTTGGCCGTTCTTTTATCAATATCATTAGATCCATATACTATTTTTGATATTTTATTTTTAATAATTAGATCAGTACAAGGTGGTGTTTTACCGTGGTGTGTACAAGGTTCTAGTGTTACATATAAAGTTGATCCTCTCAAATCACTCATATTTGCTAAACGAATAGCGTTATCTTCTGCGTGAGGCCTTCCATTAATTGATGTTTTTGAAAGAGAGATAATCTTATTATTTTTAATTATAACACAACCAACAGAGGGATTTTCAGCGGTCAGACCTTTGTTTTGTTTGGCCAAATTCAAAGCTATTTTAAGGTAAAATTTATCTTTTTTTGAAGACATCTATCTTGTCTACAAATTGAACGAAATCTTTTTCTTCCCTAAAATTTCTATATACAGATGCAAATCTTACATAAGCAACAGGATCTAAGTTTTTAAGACCATCCATTACCATAGTTCCTATAGTGCTAGATGATATCTCATTTTGTCCAATTTCCTCCAAAGAGTTTGCTATTTTTGATATAAATTTTTCTACAGTATCAGTATCTATTGGTCTTTTTTTTAAGGCAATGTAAATTGATTTAGATAACTTTTCTCTATCAAAAGGAGACTTCCTTCCATTTTTTTTAACAATTATCAGTTCTCTTATTTGAATTCTTTCAAAAGTAGTAAATCTTTCATTACATGCTGTGCACAATCTTCTTCTTCTAATCGCAGTTCCGTCTTCTGTTGGCCTAGAGTCAATGACTGAAGTTTCTCCTTTTTTACAGATAGGACAAATCATTTAGACTATTTCAGGTTTTTATAAATTGGAAATTTAGAGCAAAGATTAATAACTTCTTTTCTCACCTCATTCTCAACTTTACTATTATCATTTTGATTAGTTGATAATCCTTTAATTACTTTTGTAATTAAATTACCCACTAATTTAAATTCCTCTAAACCGAAACCTCTTGTGGTAGCAGCCTGTGTACCTAATCGTATACCTGAAGTTATCATAGGACTTTCTGTATCAAAAGGTATACCATTTTTGTTACATGTTATATTGGCTCTGCATAAACTGTCTGCTGCCATATTACCTTTTACATTAAATGGACGTAAATCAACCAACATTAAATGTGTATCTGTACCCCCAGAGTAAATCTTAAATCCATTATTTTTTAATGTTTCAGCTAAAATCTTAGCATTTGCAAGAACGTTAGAAATATAATTTCTAAAATCTGGTTTAAGAGCTTCTAAAAAACCAACAGCTTTTGCAGCAATTACATGCATTAATGGCCCACCTTGGTAACCTGGGAAAACAGCAGAATTAAATTTTTTAGATAGGTCTTCTCTATTTGTTAAAATTATTCCACCTCTAGCACTTCTAAAAACCTTATGAGTTGTTGATGTTACTACATCTGCGTGATCAACTGGATTTGGATAACCTTTACCAGCAACTAATCCTGAAAAATGAGCCATGTCAACCATTAAGTAAGCCCCTACTTTTTCTGCAATTTGTTTAAATCTTTTAAAATCTATAACTCTAGAATACGCACTACCTCCTGCAATTATTAATTTAGGTTTATGCTCCATAGCCTTATCCTCAATATCATTATAATCGAGTAATTCAGTTTTTTTATCTACTTCATAACTAATTGCATTAAACCACTTGCCAGAAACAGATGCTTTTGAACCATGAGTTAAATGTCCTCCAGAATTTAAACTCATACCTAAAATAGTATCTCCAGGTTTTAATAATGCTAAAAATACAGCTCCATTCGCTTGTGCACCGGAATGTGGTTGAACATTTGCAAAATTACAATTAAATAATTTTTTAACTCTCTCTATGGCTAAACTTTCTGCTGTGTCAACGTGATCACAACCGTTGTAATATCTTTTACCTGGATAACCCTCGGCATATTTGTTAGTAAGAACTGAACCTTGAGCTTGTAGTAATGCATTTGATACTATATTTTCAGAGGCTATAAGTTCTATATGTTCTTGTTGTCTTAATAATTCATCATTAATAGCTTTGTAAATTTCAGGGTCAGATGATGAAAGATTATTCTCAAAAAAACTTTGAAAATCTGGGTTTAAATATTTTTTTTCGCTAGACATATTTTAAATTTTTTTAATTCTTCTTAAGTGTCTACCACCTTCAAATTTAGTTTTCAAAAAAATATTAACTAATTTGAAAGCTAAATTTTTACTTATAAGCCTAGACCCCACTGTAATAATATTTGCGTTATTATGCAATCTAGATAATTTTGTATTTTTCACATTATAACACACTGCGGCCCTTATATTCTTCACTTTATTTGCCGCCATTGCCATACCTGTCCCTGATCCACACACAAGTATTCCAAAATTGGTTTTATTTTTGGATACTTTATGAGCTAATTTTTTTGCAAAAATCGGGTAATCTACAGTTTTTTCACTAAATGGTCCCAAATTTATAATTTCAAAATTCTTTTTTTTTAAATTCTCAGAAATCTGATTTTTTAAAGTAAAACCTGCATGATCTGATGAGATAAAAATTTTCAATTTAATTAAACTTATAGTCTAAAACACATGCTACTAAGTGTATTCTATTTTCTTCACCACCATTAAAAGCATTA
>MDTD01159687.1_pt1 | contig 12305 bp, 11 predicted proteins | sample 811221 | NCBI WGS metagenome assembly MDTD01 (sample SAMN05326646, study PRJNA326480) | marine metagenome | isolation source: seawater | place: Pacific Ocean: South West | collected 2011 | reverse complement strand
ATTTTTTATTGGTTTTAAAAAATACCTATTTAAAACAAATGAAAAAATTAAAATAACTATCCCAACAGCTACAGCTGTACGGATAATAAAAGTTTTTCTTTCATCGATTGCTGCTTTAATATCATTTGCATTTTCTGTTATTGCTAAAAAACCAACATTATTTCCATTTTTCATAACATTTTTAATTGTAGTTAGTTTGAACTTATTAAATTCGTCTTGAGTAACAGTAAAAGGAATTCCAAGTTTTTTGGAACCTGCATAATTAGATAAAATATCTTTTAAAGATAATGCATTTTCTGTACCAATATTAATGTTTTTTTTTTCAGTAATTTCTTTAGTTTTTTTTTCGCTTAAAACCTCTAATTCTATATTGTCTAATCTATTTGTAAAAGATCGAGGATCAAGATCTAATGTGTCGGTGTCTCCAATCAAATTTAATTCATTGTCAAAAAAAATTACCCTATCTAAATTTTGAAAAAGAAATCTAGTAGAAAATAAGAAACTTCTAATATCTTCCTCATTAAATTTAACATCCAATCTTGTTAAGTTATCAATAGTATTATTTATTACCTCTATATGATTTGATGATTTTTTTTTAATTAGATTTGGTTGAACATTCTTTAAATAAACTAATGTGAATAAACCTATTACTGTAAAAAATATTAAATTAATAAATAAAAACTTTTTTAAAATAGATAGGTTTTTAAGAAGGCTACTAAGCATTAGCTAACATTCCACCTATATCCACTTCCATATCTTGTCTCTATAGCTGAAAAATCAGGGTCAACTTTTTTGAATTTTTTTCGTATTCTTTTAACATGACTGTCTATTGTTCGGTCCTCAATTTCTGTATCTTCTCTGTAAGCAATATCCATAAGTTGAGCTCTCTCTTTAATAATGCCAGGTCTTTTAGCTAATTCTTTAACCAATAAAAACTCTGTTGTTGTCAATTTATCTGGCAACTGTTTTCCATTCCACTCACACTCCAGTTGCGAAGGATCTAATTTTAATTTTCCATGAGAAATTATACTTTTATTTTCTTCTATAATATCTTTCGTGTCCTTTTTTCTTAATTGAACTCTAATTCTTTCAATCAGCACTTTAATAGAAAATCCACCTGATTTTTTAACAAAATCGTCAGCACCTAATTTTAAGCCTAATAATTCATCTATTTCATCATCCTTAGAGGTTAAGAATATTACCGGAAGTGAAGTTTTTTTTCTCAATTTTTTTAGTAACTCTTCTCCATCCATTTTTGGCATTTTTATATCCACAATCGCAAGATCAGGTGGAGTTCTAGTTAAACCGATCAATGCACTTTCTCCATCAATATAAGTTTGAACTTTAAATCCCTCTTTTTCCAGCGCGATACTGAGGCTAGTTAGAATATTTCTATCATCATCTATCAGTGCAATTGTTTGTTTGTGCATACTTTATTATAAAAATACTAAATTGTTCTAATTTGGGCAATCAAATTAAAACTAATGAAGTGAACCCCAATTATTTCCAGTGTTTAAATCCACAGTTAAAGGTATCGAAAAAGAATGCAGATCGCTTTTTGCTACACCAGTCATCTCTTCAGTAATAATTTTACTGATTCTTTGCATCTCATCTTTGTGGGTTTCAAAAATTAACTCATCATGGATTTGTAGTAACATCTTTGTATTTTGATTTTTTTTATCATTTAATCTTTTATTTAATCCTATCATGGCTAATCTCATAATTTCTGCAGCGGAGCCTTGAATAGGTGCGTTAATTGCTGCTCTTTCCTGAAAATTTCTAATATTATAATTCTTATCATTTATATTAAGGAAATGGGATTTTCTTCCAAAAATATTATTTACATAACCGCTCTTTCTACAAAATTTTATTGTTTGATCCATATAAACTTTTATTTCAGGAAATTTTGAAAAATATGAATTTAGAAATTCTTCAGCCTCGTAGTTTGAAACATTTATTTGTTTAGCCAAACCGTATTGGGAAATCCCATAAATAATACCAAAATTAATTGCCTTAGCCTTTCTTCTTTGTTCATTGGTAACTTTTTTAATATCATTACCAAAAATTTGACTAGCAGTAAGTGAGTGTATATCTTCATTATTCTTAAAAGCTTTTTTCAATTCTTTTACATCTGCTAAATCTGCTAAAATTCTCATTTCGATTTGATTATAATCAGCAGAGATAAGTACATGATCTTTTTCTGCAATAAATGCTTTTCTAATATCTTTACCATCTTCAGATTTAATCGGAATATTCTGCAAATTAGGGTCACTCGAAGCTAATCTTCCTGTTGTCGTAGCTGCAAGCAAGAAGGAAGTATGAACTCTTTTAGATTGAGGGTTTATATGCTCAGGCAAAGAGTCTGAGTATGTATTCTTTAATTTTGAAACCTGTCTCCAGTCAAGAATCAATTGTGGAAATTTATGACCTTTAAATGCAAGATCCTCCAAAACAGATGCGCTAGTGGCGTAACTACCTTTTTTAGTCTTTTTTAGATCAGCAATTTTAAGATCATTATACAAAATTTCTCCAAGTTGTTTTGGGGATGCAATATTAAATTTTTTTTTCGATATTTTAAAAACATCCTTTTGAATTTTTTCAATTTTTTCTAGAAATTTAGAAGATAAAGTCTTAAGAAACTTATTATCAATTTTTATTCCTTTAATTTCCATACCTGCCAAAATTTTAATCATTGGTTTTTCAAAAGTCTCATAAATATTAATCATTTTTTCATCTTTTAAACTTTTAGAAAATTTTTTATATAATCTTAAAGTTATGTCTGCATCTTCTGCAGCATAATCTTTTGCTTTTTCAATATCTACATCTCTAAAATTAATTTCTTTTTTTCCAGTTCCAACTAAATCTTTAAAAGCAATTGTTTTATGATTAAGATGAATTTGTGATAATGTATCCATGTTATGCCTATTTTTTCCGGCATCCAAAACATATGACATAAGCATTGTGTCCTCCATTGAAGAAACATCTATTCCATTTTTTGAAAATACTATAAAATCAAATTTTATATTTTGACCTATCTTTTTTATACTAGTGTCCTCAAGTAAAGGTTTTAATTTTTTTAAAACAGTATTCTTATCAATGCATTTTTTTGAGTTGTGGCCGATTGGTATGTAGCACGCCTTACCAATTTGACTGCTTAAAGATATTCCTATTAGTTCTGCTTGATGAGGATCTAGAGAACTTGTCTCTGTATCTACTGCTACTTCTCCTAATTCTTCGGCTTGTTTTATCCAATCATCAATTTCCTCTGGGTCTTTTATTAAATAGTATTCTTTTTTACTAATTAAGTTTTGATCCTTATTAAGATTATTTTCGTTTTTAATACTTATTAAATTAGGTTCTCCATAAGCAGAAATAGCTGAGCTTAGTAATCTATTAAATTCCATTTCTCTTAAGAATTTATATAATTTATCTTTATCAACTTCTTTTAGCTTAAAATCCTCTAAATTAATCTCAACTGGAACATCATGTTTTAATGTTACTAATTTCTTACTTATTAAGGCTTTATCTTTATTCTCTTGGAGAGTTTCCCTTCTTTTATTTTGTTTAATTTCATGAGCAGAATTTAATAATTTTTCTAAAGTACCATATTTATTTATTAATTCTGCAGCCGTCTTGACACCAATCCCTGGTACTCCAGGCACATTATCACTACTATCTCCAGCTAAAGCTTGAACGTCTATAACTTTAGACGAGTCTACTCCAAACTTTTTTTCAACATCTTCATTTGAAATAAATTTATTTTTCATTGGATCATAAATACGCACATTTTTTTTAAATAACTGCATTAAATCTTTATCAGATGACACAATCGTAACTTTCGCCCCTTTTTTCAAAATTTGATCGACATATGTTGCTATTAAATCATCTGCCTCATAATTTAACATTTCGACAGATGGCAAATTAAAAGCAAGAACAGATTTTCTAATATATTCAAATTGAGGTGCGAGATCATCTGGTGCTTCAGCTCGATTTGCTTTATACTCACTATAAATTTCATTTCTAAAATTTTTTCTTGCTGAGTCAAAAATTACTGCGAAATGACTTGGTCTTTGAAGATTTTGACTTGATTTTGAATCTTCCAAAAGTTTGAAAAGCATACTACAAAAACCACTCACAGCCCCAGTTGGTAAGCCATCACTTTTTCTAGTCAAAGGTGGAAGTGCGTAATATGCTCTAAATATATAACCCGAACCATCAATTAAATAGAAATGATCTGATTTTTGAATTTTTGCCATTATAAATTAATATAGATTCTCGATTAAAATAAGAGTATTATTTTTTATGGAACTTATAAAGCAAAATACTCAAACAAAAATAATAAAATTATTATTAATTATTTTCTTGGGCTCTATATTGCTCACAATTTCATCAAAAATTAAAATCCCATTTTATCCTGTTCCAATGACCATGCAAACTTTTGTAGTATTATTTCTTGGAATAAGTTTTGGTTATAAAATTGCTCTTGCTTCAGTGAGTTTATATCTTATTGAAGGAATTTTAGGTTTACCTGTTTTTTCAAATTCTCCTGAGAGAGGGGTTGGATTAACTTATTTTGTAGGTCCTACTATGGGATATTTGATTGGTTTTCTTTCAGCAAGTTACCTAGCCTCATTTGTAAAACTTGAAGATAATTATTTTATCATTTCACTAAAGTTAATTCTGTCAGTTTCAACAATTTATTTTTTTGGAGTTTTGTGGCTAGGTGTTTTAATAGGATGGGACAAACCAGTTTTTGAATTGGGTGTTCTACCTTTCTTGCTTGCTGAAGTGTTTAAAATAGTGCTTTTGACAATTTTAACAAAAAAGATTTTAAAATTTAGAAAATTTATTTAGGTGACCTTTTAGAGAGAATTCTTTGAAGAGTTCTTCTATGCATTTTAAGTCTTCTTGCGGTTTCAGAAACATTTCTATTACATAATTCAAAAACTCTGTGGATATGTTCCCACTTTACTCTATCTGCCGACATTGGATTTTCTGGTGGGGCAGCTTTTTTTGATGGATCCGCTAATAATGCTTTTTCTACATCATCTGCATCTGCTGGTTTTGCTAAATAATCTATAGCGCCTTCTTTAATAGCTGCAACGGCAGTTGGTATGTTTCCATAACCAGTAAGCATTATTATTCTGCTTTCAGAATTAGACGATTGGATTTGTTTCACCACTTCTAAACCATTTCCATCACCAAGTCTTAGGTCAACTACTGCGAATCCAGGTTTTTTGGCTTTAACCGAATCAATACCCTTTTGTACACCTTCAGCTTGAATAACCTCGAAACCCTTTTTTTCCATTGCTCTAGCCAATCTTTCTCTAAAAGGGTTGTCATCATCGACTATTAACAACGATTTATTGTCAAAATCAGCTAAATTTTGTAATGGCGCTTCGTTTTTCATAGGCCTTATATGAGTATTTTTTTCCACAATTCAATAGGTCATTATTTGCTTTACATTGAATAACTATTGAATTAATTGCTCGTTTTATTAAAGTTTTTTAAAATAAAAGACTTTTTTTTATTAAATTTTTTTTGGGGGGCATTAAAGATGCAAAAATTTAAGTCGGTTGAAAATTTAGTAAGCCAACTAAGGCCGGATAAGCCTGTTTATTGTATTAGAAAGAATTCAATTCTTTCTGCTTCTAAATATTTTCAAAATAAATTTCCAGGAAAAATCCTTTACGCAGTTAAAACTAATCCTCATTCCGAAGTTATAAAAACTTTATTAAAAAGTGGAGTTGAACAATTTGATGTTGCTTCAATAAAGGAAATAGAAGCAATTAAAGAATTTAGTAAAACGGCTAAATGCTCCTATATGCATACTGTCAAAAGTAGAGAAAGTATAAGCGAGGCATATTTTAAATATGGAATAAAAACTTTTGCGCTAGACACAAAAGATGAGCTTATCAAAATTATTGAAAGTACAAGTAATGCAAAAGATCTTGAGTTATTTGTGAGAGTAGCGGTTTCCAATGAACATGCTGAAATAGATTTGTCTAAAAAATTTGGTGCTCCAAGCTCAGAGGCTGTTGGTTTATTTAGACTAGTTAAACAACACTCTTTAAAAATAGGTTTGAGCTTTCATGTCGGTTCTCAATGTATGCATCCAATCTCTTACTCAAAAGGCATCGCAGAAATAGGAAAGATAATTAAAAGAACAAAAATTACCCCTGATTATATAAATATTGGTGGAGGTTTTCCTACTATTTATCCTGATCTAATACCTCAGTCACTAGATAACTATATGAGTGAGATTAATAAAAGTTTAAAAAAATTAGGAATTAAAAAATTACCAGAAATTATTTGTGAACCAGGTAGAGCATTAGTTGCTGAAAGCGGATCAACTATTGTAAGAGTTAATTTAAGAAAAAAACAAAAACTTTACATTAACGACGGAACATATGGCTCACTCTTTGATGCGGGAACTCCAAACATAGTTTTTCCATCAAAAATGATCAAAGATAACTCTAATAAAATAATTTCAAAAAAAATGACAGCTTTTGATTTTTATGGACCTACTTGTGACAGTATGGATTATATGAAAGGCCCTTTTTTATTACCTAATAATATTAAAGAAAACGATTATATTGAGCTGGGTCAATTAGGTTCATATGGACTAACATTTAGGACACAGTTCAATGGTTACTACTCAGATGAAATTTACGAAGTTGAAGATGATCCTATAATGACTTTATATGACAAAGACATTAATAAAGCCACTTTAGTTGCTTAATGTCAGATAATAAAAAGTTAGGTCATAATAGCAAGAAAGACTTTCTTAAAAAACCTATTGAGCACATAGATATAACTTCTTTTGATTCAAGGCAGATTATTTCATCTATGGATAAAATGTCTTTTGTATCCAGAGAAACTGCAAGAGCCGCAAATATCTTTAATGAAATGCTCAAGGACAAAGATTGTACAATTTTTTTAACTTTGGCGGGTTCAACTTCAGCTGCAGGGTGCATGAATATTTATAAAGACTTAGTTAAATATAATATGGTAGATGCTATTGTTGCAACTGGTGCCTCAATCGTTGATATGGATTTTTTTGAAGCTCTAGGTTTCAAACATTATCAAGGTTCTCAATTTCAAGATGATACTGAACTCAGAAAAAATTATATAGATAGAATTTATGATACATATATTGATGAGGAAGAATTACAAGTTTGTGACAAAAAAATATGTGAAATTGCAGACAATTTAGAACCTAGAAGTTATACTTCTAGAGAGTTTATAAATGAAATGGGTAAATATCTAAAAGATAATTCTGTAAAGAAAGATTCATTAATTGAAACTGCTTACAATAATAATGTTCCAATTTTTTGTCCTGCATTTACAGATTCTAGTGCTGGATTTGGCCTAGTCATTCATCAAGAAAAAAATCCAAATAATCACATCACAATTGATTCAATAAGGGAATTCAGAGAATTAACTGAAATTAAGATGAAATCCAAAGGATCCGGGTTATTTATGATAGGTGGAGGAGTGCCCAAAAACTTTATTCAAGATACAGTCATATGTGCCGAACTACTAGGTAGAGAGGTTGAGATGCATAAATATGCAATACAAATAACTGTTGCGGACTCAAGAGATGGGGCATGCAGTAGCTCAACGTTAAAAGAAGCAAGTTCATGGGGAAAGGTCGATGTTACAAAAGAACAGATGGTTTTCGCAGAGGCAACAAGTGTATTACCCTTAATTGCAAGTGATGCATTTCATAAAGGTGAGTGGAAAAACAGAGAAAGAAAAAACTTCTCAAAAATTTTTGGATAAAATTTGCAATATCTATCAAATAAAAATGGTTTTCTAGGAATTGATAACAAATTCAATTTTAAAGAAAAAGTTGTAATAATACCTTTTGGTCTTGAGAAAACTGTAAGTTATGGTGGCGGTACTAGGAATGGTCCAAAAGAAATTATAAAAGCTTCCCACCAAGTTGAATTGTATGATGAAGAACTTAATTGTGAACCTTATAAAAGAATTGGAATTAAAACACTAAAACCATTTAAAATAGACAGAAATATGGACAAAGCTTTAAAAAAAATTTCAAATATAAATAAGGAGATACTGGATAAAAAACTTTTTCCAATGACGCTTGGTGGAGAACATTCAATAACCCCAGGATGTATAGAGCCTTTTATAAAAAAAAATCAAAAAATTTGTATCTTGCACTTTGATGCTCATGCTGATTTAAGAAATAGTTATAATGGAGAAAAATTTTCGCATGCCTCAGCAATTAGAAGGTGCTTAGACCATCAAAATGTTTCAATAATTTCATTTGGAATAAGAAATATTTCAAAAGATGAAATGTATTTTTTGAGAAAAAATAAATCAAGAATAAACATTTTTTGGGCTAAAGATAAATTCAAATGGAATCTAAAAAGATTCAAAGAACTAATTAAAAATAAAACAGTTTATCTTACTTTTGATGTAGATTGTTTTGACTCTAGTATTATGCCAGCAACAGGAACTCCAGAGCCTGGAGGAATGTTTTGGGATGAAACCCTCAATATAATTAAAATTGCTGCAAAGAATTCAAATATTATTGGCGCTGACATTAATGAATTAGCACCAATTAGAGGATTTAGTTCTTATAATTTTCTAGTTGCTAAATTGGCGTATAAAATACTTTCGTATAAATACCATTATAAATTTTAGATAGGTTTAAAAGTCTTAAGAAGTAATCTAAATGGAATCAACATTAGTAATGCTACTAAGATTTTAACCACCAAATCTCCTAATGCTAGCGTTACCCATGGCACTCCAGTTGCATAGAAAGAAATTGAAAAAAATAAAAAAGTATCAATTGTTGATCCTATTATAGATGAGGTAAGAGGTGCAATAAACCAATCTTTTTTTCTCAAGTTATCAAAAATTTTAACATCTATTAATTGAGCTATTAAAAATGCTGTACCAGAGCCGATCGCAATTCTTAGAGAAATTAAATCAGCAAAATTTGTCGAAAAAATTAATGTAAACCCAATCCCTACAACAAAACCAACGTAAACAATCTTTTTGGCAGTTCCTTTACCATAAGCTCTATTAGCTAAATCAGTTATTAAAAAAGCTATTGGATAGCTAAAAGCGCCATAAGTTAATAGTTCCTCTAATCCATAATAATTTACTGGAAATTGAACTAAATAATTTGAAGAAAGTACTACTACACCCATTATTAATGAGAGTAAAAAAAATAGTTTATTCATTAAGTACTTTTAGATTGAACTAGTTTTTTTTGAAATGGAGATTTGATTAAAATATTTTTCTTTAGCTTTTTTAACCTTGGAGATAAATTTCTATTTTTCACAGTTTTAAGAAATTCATCAAAACTTCCTTTTTTGTCAACCGATCTTACACCAGCATTACTTACTGTTAACTTTAAACTCCTATTTAAAAGTTCACTTTTAAATTTTACTTTTTTTAAGTTTGGTAAAAATCTTCTTTTTGTCTTATTGTTAGCATGACTAACATTATGACCTTTCATTGGATTTTTTCCTGTAAGTTCACATTTTTTAGGCATAATTTTAACGACTATATAAAGTGTGATAATGGTCTCGTCAAGTTTAATAGATTTAGATTACTATTTTTGTCCTATTATCTCAGTGAAATTCTTAACACCATCTTTTTCCAATAATTCTCTAAGTTCTTTTTTAATCATATTAACTATATTAGGACCTCTAAACACCATGCCGGTATAAAGTTGAACATAATTTGCACCAGCTAAAAATTTTTCATGAGCACTTTTTCCTGAATCTATACCGCCAACACCAATTATTTTAATTTTCCCTTTTAAAATTTTAAAAAATTTATTAATTAATTTTGTAGATCTTTCCTCCAAAGGTTTACCTGATAGACCCCCCTTTTGATATTTTTGAATGTCACATAAAATATCTCTTGACGAGTCAGATGTATTTGAAGCAATAATTACTTCAATATCATTATCAATTAAAACTTCAGATATCCTAGTTATTTCATCATCATTAATATCCGGTGAGACTTTGACTGCTATTGGAATTTTAGAATTTAATTTTTTTTTCTCTCTGGTAATGGTTTTCAATAATTCATTTAATTTATTTTGTTCATGAAAACTTCTAAGATCCTCTGTATTAGGAGATGAGATATTTATTGTAATATAATCTGATACATCATGAAATATATTCAAACACTCCACATAATCTCTAAGCCTATTTTCTGAATTTTTATTTGGTCCTATGTTAATCCCTAACAAACCATTTTGTTTATTAGATTTTATTCTTTCAACAATATTTTCAGCTCCGAGATTATTAAAGCCAAGTCTATTTATTAATGCCTCATCCTCAACTAGTCTAAAAACTCTTGGTTTGGGATTTCCGTATTGTTTTAGAGGCGTTACTGTTCCTACTTCAACAAAGCCAAATCCAAGTTTAAATAACGAATTATAAACTTCAGCATTTTTATCAAATCCTGCTGCCATACCAATGGGGTTATCTAAATTTTTGCCAAACAATTTTGTTTTAAATAAAGGGTTTCCCCTATCTTCTTCCATTATATTTGGAACAAAATTAAACTTTAACGATTTGATTGCTAAAGAGTGCGCTGTTTCTGGATCCAGTTTGAAAATTAAAGATCTTAAGTTTGAAAACATTATTTAATTTTATTTAATATAAGTTCTTTTGTTTCATTTACACCAAAAAAACTTATAAAAAAACCCATCCGCGGCCCATTTTCATCACCAAATACAACTTCGTAAATTAATTTAAACCAATCTCGAAGATTTTCGGAATAACCATTTTCTTTCCCGGTTGAGTAAATCAATGTCTGAATATCCTCTGGTTTCATCTTATCATTACATTTCTCAAGTGTTTTGATTAAAGCCTTAAGTGCTAATTTTTCTTCATTATTTGGTTTTTTATATTTCTTCTTAATCTTAATTACATCGTTAAAATATTTTATTGCATATCCAACTAATCTATCAAATATAGGATGATCTTTTTCTATAATATTTGTTTTATATCTTTTAACAAATTTCCATAAAAGTTCTTTGCTATCTGCATTACTTGTCTCTACAAGATTTAAAAGCATTGAAAAAGACATGATTATTTTTTCATTTGGCACTTTGCTATTGTGAACATGCCATACCGGATTCATCAATAATTGTAATTCATTTTGAGTTTTTGTTTTTTCTAAAAAGTCTAAATAATCATCAACAGTTTTTGGAACTATTTCATTGTATAATTTTTTAGCTCTTTTAGGATTTTGATACATATACAATGACAAGCTTTCTGGAGAAGCATACTCAAGCCACTGATCTATGGTAATACCATTTCCTTTAGATTTTGAAATTTTTTCACCATTCTCGTCCAAAAATAATTCATAAGCAAAACCAGAAGGATTAGTTTTACCAATTAAATTTATTATTTTTGAAGATAAAATTGCACTTTCAATAAGATCTTTGCCATACATTTCGAAATCAACATCAAGAGCATACCACCTCATGGCCCAATCAACCTTCCATTGCAATTTACATTTTCCATCCAGTATACTAGTCTCTAACTCTTTTCCACCATTATCAAAAATGATTTTAGATTTAGTTTTATCAATTTTTTTTACTGGTATTTCTAGAACATGACCTGTATCTGGACATATAGGTAAAAAAGGACTGTAAGTTTTTTGACGCTCTTTTCCTAAGGTTGGTAATATTATATCCATAATAGACTCATAATTTTCTAAAATTACCTGAAGAGAATTGTTAAAAAAACCGGATTTGTAGAGAAAAGTTGAACTTTTAAAAGTGTAATTAAAATCAAATTTATTCAGAAATGTTTTTAACATTTCATTATTATGTTCTCCAAAACTACTATATTTTTCAAATGGGTCAGGTACTTGTGTAAGTGGTTTATGTAAATTTTTTTCTAACAATTCTTTTTGTGGAATATTTTCTGGAACTTTTCTAAGACCATCCATATCATCTGAAAATGTTATTATTTCTGTTGGTAAATCAGTTAATTGATTTAATGCATTTACCATCATCGATGTACGAGCTACTTCTCCAAATGTACCAATGTGCGGTAAACCACTAGGACCATAACCAGTTTGAAGGGTAATTTTACCTTTTTTCTCAATAAAGTTTTTTCTCTCTCGAAGCATTTTTTTTGCTTCAACAAAAGGCCATGCGCTAGTTTTATCTAAATTTTCTTTTTTAATCATGAATAAATCACATATAATCTTAAATTTAAGATTTAACTAATTCTTATAGAGTTGAAATTTATTTACCATAAAATAATGTTCTTTCAAAATGTCTAATTATAAAACCGTTT
>MDTD01201980.1_pt1 | contig 12306 bp, 12 predicted proteins | sample 811221 | NCBI WGS metagenome assembly MDTD01 (sample SAMN05326646, study PRJNA326480) | marine metagenome | isolation source: seawater | place: Pacific Ocean: South West | collected 2011 | reverse complement strand
TAATAATGATAAACCATTAAAGAAATGGTATATATCTGATTGTGGATTATATGAAAATAAAAAAAAAACATAGAATAAAAAAAATATAGAATTATAAATAATAGTGTTAATTAATATGGATAAAAAAAATAGTGAGGTTTGGGAGAAATTATTAAAAATACATGAGAAATTACATTTAAAACTAGACTTAAAAAAAAAACATAGAAAGATATATGATCATAAGAGAAAGAAGATTTTGGGTGGTGAACTACCAGAACAATTAATGGTAGTAAGATATTTAAAAGGAAATGAGAGGGTTCTTGAAATAGGGGGAAATATTGGGAGAAATAGTTTAGTTATATCTTCAATTTTAGGTAAAAATTCAGAAAATTTAGTAGTTTTAGAGAGCGATAGAGATAATGCATTAAAATTAAAAGAAAATAGAGAAATTAATAATATGAAATTTCATATTGAGGCATCTGCTTTATCAGTAAGAAAATTAATACAAAAGGATTGGAATACGATAGTATGTGATAAATTACTCCCAGGTTATAAAGAAGTAGATATAATTAGTTTTAAAGCTTTAAAAAAAAAATATAATATAAAGTTTGATACATTAGTTTTAGATTGCGAAGGAGCATTCTATTATATATTAAAAGATATGCCAGAGATATTAGAAAATATAAAATTAATAATAACTGAGAATGACTATAGTCAACGTGATCAAAAATTATACGTAGATACAATTTTAAAACGAAATAATTTTTATGTAGATTATAATCAACCCCTTCCACCTTCAAATTATTTATATGGTAAAAATAAAGAAACAGAAGGACAAAGAAGAAAAAGAGAGAAAAGGCAAAAACGTGTTATAAAAAAAGAATTTTATCAAGTTTGGAAAAGAAAAATAAAATAGATTATAAAAAAATGAAGAGATTTGGTAGAAAGCCAGTTCTGCCAGTAACAACTAGTTATAAGAGTGAAAATAGTCCAAAAATAGATAGCAGACCAAGATGTAAATATTGTAAGAAATATTATAATCCAGATGAGAATAATGAATATGCCTGTAGTTATCATCCTGGTCCAATAAAATGTGACTTAAGAGTGAGAAATTATCATGATGAGATAACATATGAGTGTTGTAATAAAAAAGAAATAGGTTTTAGTGAAAGGTTAACAAAAACAGAAGGATGTATAATAAGTAGTCATGTACCACTAGATGAGAAGAATTAATAAAAAAATATGAAAATAAATAAAAATTCAAATTTATACTATAATATATGTAAATTTGAATATAAGGAAATATTATAATAATTTATTATAATTCATAAATATGGATAGAAAATGTATAAATACACTAAGAATATTATCTGCAGATATGGTACAGAAAGCAAATTCAGGGCATCCTGGTATGGCTTTAGGATGTGCGCCATTATTACATACTTTATTCAGTAAAATAATGAATCATAGTTCAGATAATGATAAGTGGTATAATAGGGATAGATTTATAATGTCAAATGGTCATGGGAGTGCTTTATTATATTCAACATTACATTTATGTGGTTATAAAATTACAATAAACGATTTAGAAAATTTTAGGAAAATAGGTAGTATAACACCGGGACATCCAGAAAAGAATATAACACATGGAGTAGAAGTAACAACAGGACCATTAGGTCAAGGATTTGCAAATGGCGTTGGTATGGCTATAGCATCAAAACATTTAGCATCACGATTTAATACAGAAGAGTATAACATCTTGAACAATAAAATATATATATTATGTGGAGATGGTTGTTTAATGGAAGGAATGACAAATGAAGCAGCATCATTAGCAGGACATTTGAATTTAAATAATTTAGTAGTATTATATGATAATAATGGTATAACTATTGATGGTTCGACAAATTTAGCATTTACAGAAGATACATGTATGAGATTTAGGTCACTTGGGTGGAGTGTAATAGAGATAGAAGATGGAGACAATAATATAGAAATGATAGAAAAATGTTTACTTGATGCGAATAATATTGATAATCCAGTATTTATATCAGTAAAAACGACAATAGGTTATGGTAGTGATAAAGAGAATTCAGAAAAGTCTCATGGTGCACCACTTGGGAATGAAAGTGTTCAGAATTTAAAAGAAAAATTAGGTTTTGATAGTAAAAAAAATTTTAATATTGCTGATGATGTAAAACAATATTATAAAGAAATAATGGAAAAAAATGAGAAAAAATATAGTGAATGGAATGGGGTATTAGAAAAATATAGTAGAGATAATCCAGAGAAATATGATATGTTGAAAAAAATAATAGAGTGTGATATACCAGATTACAAAAAAATGTTATTACCAGAATATGAATTATCTAAAGAAGTGATATCAACAAGAAAATTATCTGGTAGATGTTTAGTAACTTTAGGGAATATATTACCACAATTAATGGGAGGATCAGCAGATTTAACTCCATCAAATAATACATTTATAGATAGACCATTAAATAAGAGTAATTATAGTGGAAGATATATACATTATGGTGTTAGAGAACATGCTATGTGTGCAATAGCAAATGGTTTAAGTACATATGGTTTAATACCTTACGTTGGTACATTTTTAATTTTTACAAATTATTGCCTAGGAGCAATAAGATTATCAGCCTTATCAGGACATCATGTAATTTATGTATTAACACATGATTCAATTGCGTTAGGGGAAGATGGTCCAACACATCAACCGATAGAATCATTAACAATTTTACGATCAATACCGAATTTATTGACATTACGTCCAGCAGATGGGTCTGAAGTTTCAGGAGCATATGCCGCAGCATTAGAAAATAAAGATGGACCAAGTTGTATATGTTTATCAAGACAAAATTTACCTCAAATAGAAAATACAGAAATATCTGGTGTATTTAAAGGTGGTTATACTGTATATCAAGAAGAAAATGATGTTGATCTTATCTTAATTAGTAGTGGTTCAGAAGTGTCATCATGTATTGAAGCATGTAAGATATTAAAAAATAAAGGGAAAAATATAAGAGTAGTTTCGATGGTATGTGTAGAGTTATATGATAAACAATTAGAAAGTTATAAAAAAAATATTTTACCTGATAATATACAAAAAATAAGTGTAGAAGCAGGATCAACCGTGGGTTGGTTTAAATATGCAGATAATTGTATTGGAATAGATGAATTTGGAATGTCAGGTACTGGTAATGATGTAATGAATCATTTCAATTTGACGTCAGAAAAAATAGGAATAAAAATATGTGAGATAATGGGATGGTAAATGATTAATTTTAAACCCTTGGAAATTTAAAATGGAACAAAATAATTATATAATATAATTATAACTATGAAACATAAAACAGAAGATTATAAAATTAGTGTTGTTAAATATTATATTAATAAAAAAGAAATTTTAAGAAAATATAAAAAAAGTATTTCTACTTTAGATAGAAAATCTAAAAATTACAAGAATTAAAATATCTAAATTTAATATAATGATACCCAATTATGAATATTATGATTTAATTGGAATAGGTGATTTTTCACATGGAGATGAAAATATATGGGTTTATAGATTAAAACTATTAAAATATTTTATTAAAACGACTGATAAAAAAATCACAATATTTAATGAGGATGGTGATGAACATTCAAAAAATATTATGAATACCAATAAAAAATTAAGTTATTATAAATCGTATGGTTTATATAAAAATTTCGGATTTGGTCCATTGTCAAAGTATTGTAATAGAGTATATGATTCTCCAATTTATTTAAAAATTATAAAATATATAAGAAAAAATAAATCAAGAATAAATATAATAGGAATAGACCCCGATGTAATTGAAGGAGATAAACAAATGGCACAAAATATTCTTAAAAATATAAATAAAAAATATATTAATTTATTTTTTGGTCATAATGATCATATAAATAATCAAAAAATAACAGAAAAACATCACACAAAATGGCATAATGAGAAATATAGATGTGGATATTATTTGAAACAGAAATTAAAAGATAAATATTGTATAATACTATCAACTGGATACAAAGGAAAAATCAGATTTGATTGTAAGTGTGATGATGAATATTGTACTAATAGAATGTGGTATGAAAAACCTATATTCAAATCATTTGAAATTAAAGAATATAAAAATATAGAAAATGGTTTGTATGATAAATTTGATAAACAAATTGCCACATATACGGCATGTGATTTTCCAAATAATAAACCAATTATGGTAAATACAAATAAATATAATTATATTTTATTTTTCAGAAATATTATACCATTAAAATTATCTTAAATTTTTTGTTCCATTTTAAATTTCCAAGGGTATAAATACTAATGCAATATTTATGATTATTTAAATATTGCAATATTATATAATGAAAAGTGTAGTATTTGTAATTGTAATTTATTTATTATTGATATTTATATTTAAAAATAAAGTAAGAAATCTGAGGATAGATGATGATATAGCAGATTTCTTTGTATCACGCATTAATTTTAAAGATATAAGTCCAAATTTTATAACAACTGTTGGGTTAATATGTAATGTTGTAATATTTATGCTGTTAACAGATAAAATAGGAAATATTCCAAATCCAAATAAGGATATATTACTTATTAGTATATTAATAGTAAGATGTTTAACAGATATATTAGATGGTGCTGTTGCAAGAAAATATAAAAAAGAAAGTAAATTTGGTGGTTTATTAGATTCTTTTTCAGATTTAACACTGACATTTATATTTCTTTATTTTATTGCATTAAAATTAAACATACCGATTATATATTTATGTATATTTTTTGTAATATATGTAGTTACACTAGAATTAGTATACAATTTAAGTGAAACTCATGAAAAAATGAAGGATAAAGATAAAACAAATATAATTGTTTACTTTATGGCACATAATTCAGTTATAAATTTTTTGATGATATACGTAATATATAAATTAATGATTTAAAGGTATAAAGGTGTATTAAGTAAATGTATCCAGTGAATTATAATAAATTATTCAATAATTCACCAGAGGATGTTGAAAAACATATTTCATATATAAATTATAATTTAAATGAGATATCAAAATTTTTTAAAGAAAATGTTGATAAATTTTATAGATCAGTTATAAGAGATTGTTCGATGGCATTGAATATGAATATGAACGACGTATGCCCATCATTCGGATTATATATAGATAAAAATAGAGTATGCGTAAAATATATTGACAGCGCGGTATATTCGAAAATGAAGGATGAAAATAGACCAAGAAAATGTAAAATTTCAAATGTATTTCATTATCATTTAATATCAAATGAATATAATTCATGGAATGAATTTAAGAATGTAATAGACAAAAGATTACCAAATACAATAATAAAAAATACTGAAGAATATTTAAATATATGTAGTATATGTAGATTTCCAGAATATACATTATCAAATAGTCAAAATTGGATATCATTAGAGAAGGATGTAATAAAAGCTGTTGAAAAATTTACTTTTTATAAATTTATAAGTAAATTAAGTGGAAAAGATTTTCAAAATAGTATATTAGAATGTGGTAAATATATAGTAGAAAATAATATAGGTGATATAACTGTATTTCTAAACAATATTGAAATGAAAAATTTGGATTTATCGAAGGATTTTTTTTTAAGTAAATCAATAAAAGAGTTGAATGGAATAGAAAGTGAAAATTATTTACTAAATTATTTAAAATTTTATATAGAAATATATGGAATAGATAGTAATAAAGAAAATTGGGAAAAATATTTATATGAAAATATAGGTGTGAGTATAAATTTTAGTGAATTAATAAGAGAATTAGAAGTGAATAAATGTTACTCAAGTTTAAATTTAATTAGTGGGTGATTTTTGAGTATAATATGATTTGGGGCGAGTAACTTGGTGGAATCCGAGATAGCTGAGGGAACAGCCGATACCAGTTTCTTTAACTCCCGACCAAGGGAGAGAAGGGTCAAGATAGTCACATTTATTTGTGAATACCGTACCAGTATTAATATGTTGAGCGATATCATTTGCTTCGAGAGTATTGGTAGTCCATATGGATGCAGTGAGACCATATTTACTATCATTCATTAATTGAATAGCTTCTTCGTCACTATTGACAGACATAACAGGCATGACTGGTCCAAATGTTTCTTCTTTCATAATATCCATATCGTGATTAACATTAATTAATATATGAGGGGAAAGATAATTAGAGCCATGTTTTGAGAGGGGGAATAATTCTTGGTTAACAATTTGTTGAGCACCATCTTTAATTGCTTGTTGAATTTTAGTACGGATATGATCAGCAGAACCTTTTTTAGCCATAGGACCCATTGTAGTATTAGAATCTAGTGGATTACCTAAAATAGTTTGTTCAGCTTTTTTTTTAAGTAGATCGAGAAATTGGTGATAAACAGAGTGATGTACATAGACTCTTTCAACAGCACAGCAACATTGACCGGAGTTAAAGAAAGTACCACTTGAAATTTCATTGGCAGCAAATTCAAGATCAGCATCACTACGAACATATGCAGGATCTTTACCACCTAATTCGAGTGTAGTTGTTTTAAATCCGATAGATTTTTGTTTATTAATGCCAAAACGATTATAATCATTAGCTTGGTTAGAAATAGTACAACCGCCATTAACAGAACCAGTAAATGAGACGGAATTAATACGATTATCAGAGACAATTTTACCAGTTGTTTTATGATCAAGATAGAGATTAGTAAAAACATTTTCAGGAAGACCAGCAGATCTAAAACATTTTTGGTAAATTTCGCCGGTAAAAGGTGTTTGAGATGAGCCTTTAAATATAACAGAGTTACCGGATAGTAATGCTGTAATAAGAGAATTAATAGAAGTTAGATATGGGTAATTCCATGCAGGTATAATAAGAATAACACCAAGTGGGACTCTATGTATTGCCTTTGTGGTAGTAGTATTATTAAAAATAGTGATATCACGAAGGTAGGCAGGGGCAATTTCTATCATAAATTTAGCTCTTTCAAGAAAGCCATTAATTTCACCGTAACAGTATTTAATTGGTCGTCCCATTTCGATTGAAAGTCTTTGGCATATAGTTTCTTTATGAGAGACAACTTCATCAAGAAATTGATTGAGAATATCTATTCTACGATCAAGAGAAGTTTGTTTCCATACATGATGGGATGATACTGATTTATTAATAAGAGTATTAATATATTCATCGGAAAATTGTTCAGTTGAAAAACAGACAGTGTTATCAATAGGAGATATAGTTTCAATCATAATAAATCATATAAATATAAATTTTAGAATATTTATACGAATAAGAAAAAAAATTTAGGAAGGAGTAACATAAGCACATGAGAGTCCACCATCGACCATCATTTTGGAGCCAGTCATATAGCTTGATTCATCACTAGCGAGAAAAAGAGCAGCATTAGCCATTTCACTAGCATATCCAAAACGACCAGTTGGAAGATGAACAAGTCTTCTTTGACGTTTTTCTTCAGTATCTAGGAATTTCATGAGTAATTCAGTGTGTAAAGGACCGGGACATAAAGCATTAACACGAATATTTTCTTTAGCATGAAGAACGGCAAGTTCTTGTGTGAGGGAGATGACACCACCTTTACTTGCAGTGTAAGCTAGTTGTGGTGTAGCAGCACCCATAAATGCAACGAAAGAGGCAGTATTAATAATAGATCCACCACCATTTTGTCGCATAGCTGGTATAGCATATTTACATCCAAGAAATACACCTTTAAGATTAATATTCATTGTAAGATCCCATATTTTTTCATCAGTATTTTCAGCATTATCATCTTGTGGATGCATAATACCGGCATTATTGAACATAATATCAAGTCTACCGAATTGGTTAAGAGCGAATTCAACCATTTTTTGGCAATCAGATGATTTTGATACATCGGTTTTAATAAAATAGATGTGTGTATTGTATTTTGAAGAGACATGGTTAATTGTTTCTTGTGCGCCATTTTCATTAACATCAGCGATAATAATAGATGCGCCATGTTGGGCAAAAAGAAGACATGATTCACGACCAATACCGGAACTACCACCAGTAATAATAGCAACTTTATTTTTTAATCTTGACATTAATGATATTAAATTTAATTGGCTTTAAGTAAGTTTGTATAAATATATAGATAAAGTAATTAAAGGCAATTAAACTAACTATTATTATATGAATAGTGATCCGACAATGAATATGGCAATGGGTGATGATAGATACATGGGACAAGATGGAAATATGGAAATGACACCAGATAAAATAAGAGTAGCAATCGTTGATATAGATGGTGTACTTAGAGGAAAATATATTACATCAGATAAATATGAATCAATAAAAAAAAATGGAATGGGATTTTGTAGTGTAATATTTTCATGGGATGTAAATGATGAATGTTATGATAACGTTGAATCAACTGGCTTACATACCGGATACCATGATATAATTGCAAAAGTTGATAAAAAAACAGAAACATTAATTCCATGGAGTAATACATTATTTTATATGATGGATTTTCCAAATTTTGAAGCGTGTCCGAGGAATTTATTAAAAAATATTGTATCTAAAGGAAGAAAGATGGGTTATCAAGCGAATTTTGGTTTAGAATATGAATGGTTTAATTTTGCAGAAACAAGTAATGAATTACATGAAAAGGAATTTAAAAATATGAAGAAAATGAATCATGGAAATTTTGGCTATTCTCATTTACGATTATCACAGAATGGAAATTATTGTAATGAATTAATGGAGAAATTGGCAGCAGTGAACATAGAGATAGAGGGTTTACACACAGAAACAGGACCAGGTGCATATGAAATAGCATTAAAATATTGTGAAACATTAAAAATGGCTGATACAGCAGTTTTTTTTAAAACAATTGTAAAAGAAGTAAGTAATGGTTATGGAATTACACCAACATTTATGGCAAAAATAGACAAAGATATAGCAGGATGTGGTTGTCATATACATCAAAGTTTAAGTGAAATAGAAAGTGGAAAAAATATATTTTTTGATGGAACAGAGGAAAATAATATGTCAGAAGTAATGAAATATTTTTTAGCTGGTCAATTATATTGTTTACCATATATATTGCCATTTTTTGCACCAAATATAAATTCATATAAGAGATTAGTGGAAGGTTATTGGGCACCAACAAGAAGTAGCTGGGGAGTTGAAAACAGAACAACTACACATCGTGTAGTGAAAGCAAGAAAAAATACACGTATAGAATGTAGAGTAGGAGGAGCAGATTTAAATCCATATCTAGCTATTGCAGCATCTTTAGCATCAGGATTATATGGTATAAGAAAGAAACTAGAATTACCAAAAAAAATAGATGGAAATGCATACAAATCTGAATTAGAATCATTGCCAAAAGATTTAGCAGGAGCTGTTGAAAAAATGAAAAGTAAAATATCTCTATTAAATGATTTATTTGGTGAAAAATTTGTTAATCATTTTATAAAAACAAGAGAATGGGAATGTAAAAAATACCGTGAACATGTAACTGATTGGGAGAAGAAGAGATATCTTGAAATAATTTAGATTTCTGTATAATTTTTATACCATATAACAATCGCAATTGAACTCCAAACACCTAAAGTAAAATATCCAGTAAACCAGGGAATTTCTTCTTTCCAGACAGTAAAATCTTTACTTATTTTTTTACAACTATTAAGATTTAATAGACTTTGAAGTGAAAGTTTATTATTTTTCTGTTTAAAATCATTTATAAATTCTTTCCATGAAACAATACCATCATTATTTCCATCTGTTTTTTTCCATCTATTATAGTACATTGGTATATCGATTGTAATCATAAACAATACAAAAATAATAGTAAAAAATAAAAATACTGTTAAAAATAAGGATAATGATTTTGTTTTGTTGTTTGGGCTAATAGTTTTTAGGGAAAGGTATAAAGTAGCTGATATAGTAATAAGAATAATACCGGAAATCATCCATAATGATTCTTCTGCTGCATTCCACAGATAATATTTTGTAATACAGCCAAGCCAAGAAAATATTTCAGCAATGATTATAATTGGTAATATAATTTTAAGAGTGAGGAGCGTGTGGTAGTATTTTTTATTTGTTATTTTTGAAATATCTTTAGTAATATTTGTTAATACAATAAGAATTAGTAAGACATAACATATTTCAGCGATTGTTGCGAGTGTACGCCCAACAAGTGGTGTTGATATTTTAGAATCAAAGAAGCAAGTTTGTGCAACATCTTTTCTTAACCATACAGAACGAATAGCGCAAACAATAGTATAGGTAAATGCTAGTAATATTAGATATATATGAATTGTTGGTATGTTTTTCAGAGAACATATATAGTAAGAAAAAAATAATATATTAATGATTGATATAATAGATAGTGATAGCCACCAAGATAAGGTAAAGTTATTCAAATTATCATTATTTTTTTTATTTTTTTTTTCATAGTCCATATAATAAATAAATATATTATTTCAGTTAATAAATTTTAAGATAATTAGTGAAAACTATGTAAATTTTATGAAATTATTTTATTTTATGATATAAAAATGAAAATAGGTATATTAAAGTGTGATACAGCGATGGAAAATGTTTTGAAAAAATATGGTGATTATGATGAATTATTTAGAAAATTATTAAAATTAAGTGACAAAGAAATTGAGATAGTGAAATTTGATTGTGTTAAAGGGGAACTACCAATTGATAGAGATTATAAGAAATATGATGGTTTTATTATATCCGGTTCACGATATTCATGTTATGAGGATATTGAATGGATACATAATTTAAAAAGTAAAATAGTTGAAATGGACAAATTAAATATTAAGATGGTTGGTATATGTTTTGGTCATCAATTGATAATGTATGCTTTAGGTGGAGAAGTAAAACCAAATAAAAATGGCTGGGAAGTATCAGTAAGTGATATTTTTACAACAGATAGAGGTTATGATATATTATGCCAGAATAATAAAAGAAGGTACTCAATAAATCAAATGCATAAAGATATAGTGAGTAAATTGCCTGAAAATTTTGAAGAATTATTTTATAATTCAAACTCGAGGAATCAGGGATGTATAAAAAATAACATATTAACTTTTCAAGGACATCCCGAATATAATCCATTTGTTATAAATGAATTTTTAGAAAATAGGAGAGATATAATTGGTAGAGAAATAGTTGAAAATGGTTTACAGAATATAAATAAAAAAACGGATACAGATTTTTTTTCCAGAATAATTTATAAATTTTTAAATGTGTCAGATGTGTAATATAGATTAAAAAATAACGATTTCATCTCGACAATATGGACACTCAACATATACACGATCTTCGTTATGTTCATTAGAAGTATTATTATCATTATGTATAGATGCTTTAAATGAACTTTTAACACATTCTTGATGGAAACGGTGACCACAGGGTAATTGGTATGCATTATCATTATTCATGAAGTCAGAACAAATATTACACTGTTCGTTATCAATTTTACGGTCAATTGGAGCCATATACATATGAATAATAGATGAAAAAACATAATCAGATTTGATGAGTGATTTCCAAATATAATATAATAGTTTCATATAACTATCTACGTCAGGACCTTTTTTTTTTGAAATAATAGAATATAATTTATAAAGATTACTGATAAGATTATGTATATATTTTTTGCTTGAAATATTATCAATAATTAAATTTTTGTTTATAAGATATTGAATAATATTTTTAGTATTTGAGAAAACATAATAGAAACCGCCTTCATATATATGTGATATTATATGACATACCATTTCATTTAAAATAGAAAAATGCATTTTTTTTATAAATGGTAGAAGTACATTTCTAAAACAGTTATTATAAGTAATCCTGATAAGTAATTGTTTTTGGAGATTAAATACACACAAATCAATATGTTTAGTTTTTTTAAGAAAGTATTCCCAGTTTTTTTTTGTAAATTTTTTTCTGAGTATGATTGGTTTATTTATAAAGCTCTGGAGATGATGTGTGCCATATTTTTCAGAAATTTCGACAATAAGATCAATAAATTTATCCCTGTTAGTATTATCTATATAATTAAGTGTTTCAAGCCATGGTAAGGGATATTTTTGTAAAAATAGTTCAGAAACATTATCTGTTATAACTTCCTTTGAAAGTGATGCAGTTATATATAAAGTAGTTAGTTTAAAATCATTTGGAATAATTTCTTCTAAACCATTTTGTATAAATAATTGAGTAAATTTATGAATATTTTTTTTAATATACTGAATAATT
>MDTD01038819.1_pt1 | contig 12306 bp, 11 predicted proteins | sample 811221 | NCBI WGS metagenome assembly MDTD01 (sample SAMN05326646, study PRJNA326480) | marine metagenome | isolation source: seawater | place: Pacific Ocean: South West | collected 2011 | reverse complement strand
TGTTCCTGTCGTTCCGGACGATGTTCGACGCGCACCGTGCCGGGGATTTCACGGCGCGACTGGGGTTCCGAATCGGCGAGGAGACGTTCGTGGTGCTGATCGGCGCGGATACGATCACGGCCGAGCGCGGCCCGCTCGACGGAGCCCAGGTGGTGTTCGCCGGGACCGCGCCGGCCATCGCCGCGGTCGTCTATGGCGGCCAGCCGCTCGATGCGATGATCGATGCCGGCTCCCTCAGCGTCGAAGGCGACCGTGCTGTCGCCGAGCGCTTCGTCACCCTGTTTCCGCTCCCGCCCAAGGCCGAGATGCCGGATATCCCCGTTCGTCGCCCCGCGAAGGCGGGTGGCGGGGGCCGATAGGTCCTCTTCACTCCCGAGGTGAAAGGGGAGAGCGGCTGCGACTTGACCGCGTCGGCGCTTCCGTCTGTGATGCGGCTCGGAGCAACCGCACAGGCGGGAGGAGAGCCCGGTGGATTTCAACGGCACGCTGTTTCTTCAGCTTTTGCTGAACGGCCTGATCGTGGGCACGCTCTATGCCTTGGTCGCGATGTGCTTCGTGCTGATCTACAAGGCCTCGCAGATCGTGAACTTCGCCCAGGGCGAGTTCCTGCTGGTCGGCGCCTGGGTGTGCTGGTGGCTGATGGTCGAGCTGTCGATCCCCTTCGTCTGGGGATTCCTGATGACGCTCGCCTTCATGACCCTGTTCGGGATCCTCATACAGGTGGTGGTGCTGCGGCCGCTGATCGGCGAGCCGATCATCTCCGTCATCATGGTGACGATCGGGCTGTCGATCTTCTTCCAGGCGATGATGAAGTGGATGTTCGGCGTGTTCGTGCAGCCTTTCCCGCCGATCTTCGAGACCGAATCGGTCGACATCCTGGGGCTGCAGGTGCAGACGGTCTACGTGATGAGCGTCGTCGTCTCCGTCATCATCATGGGAGCCTTCGCCTGGTTCTTCAAATTCTCGCGGATGGGCCTCGCCATGCGCGCCACCGCCTTCGACCAGCAGGTGGCCCAGTCGCTCGGCATCTCGATCAAGCAGGTGTTCGCGATGTCCTGGGCCATCTCGGCCGTGGTGTCCGGGCTTGCCGGGGTGGTCGTCGGTATCGTCAACGGCGTCTCCGCGGCGCTGTCCTTCGTCGGCATCAAGGTATTCCCGGCGGTAATCGTCGGCGGCCTCGATTCGATCGTCGGCGGGGTGCTGGGTGGGCTGATCATCGGCGTGTTGGAGAACCTCGCCGAATTCGTCGACAGCCAGTACCTGCATATGGGCGGCTTCGCCAGCGTGGCGCCGTTCTACGTCCTGATCGTCATCCTGATGATCAAGCCCTACGGCCTGTTCGGCACTCGCGACATCGAACGGGTGTGATGGCGCGGCCGGTGTTCGCTCCCTCCCCGACCCTCCCCGTGAAGGGAGAGGGGGAAGTAGAGCGAGGCGATAGGGGCAGCGCCTTCCTAAAAGCCCTCTCCCTTTGGGGGAGGGTTGGGAGGGGGACCGGCGGCAACCGGCATCTCTCCCATTCGTCTTTCCCGCAAAGGCCGCAACCCGGACCCTACGCCGGGCGTCTGAGCCCCCGCCTTCGCGGGGGCGACGAATGTTTCGATGCCGTCGAACTGTCCGGCAGTGATGCCTGACAAGCTGACCAGCCTGCGTGAGGCCATCGCCGAGCATGTCCTCGACGGGGCCTCGATCGTCATCGGCGCCTGCCTCGAATCGATGATTCCCTTCGCCGCCACCTACGAGATCATTCGCCAGGGCAAGCGGAACCTCGACGTGATCGCGCCGATCTCGGACGCTTCGACCGACATGCTGATCGGGGCCGGCTGTGCGACCGGTGTCACCGGCGCCTGGGTCGGCAATGTCTCGGGCGGGCTCGGCCACAACTACCGGCGGGCAGCGGAGAAGGCCGAGCCGCGGCCCCTTACCATCCGCGACCATTCCAATTTTTCGCTGGCGATGGCATTGACCGCGGGGGCCTACGGCCTTCCCTACGTGCCGATCCGCTCGCTCCTGGGCTCGGACCTGCTGAAGTCGAATCCGGCTTTCCGGCTCGCGGACGACCCCTTCACCGGAATGCCCACGGTGCTGGTACCGCCGCTGCGCCCGGACGTCGCCATTCTCGCCGTACAGCGGGCGGACGCCCATGGCGGGAATCACTTCTGGGGCAACAGCGGCGTCGCCGCCGAGGCGGGGCTGTCGGCCGAAACGGTGATCCTGGTCGCCGACGAGATCGTCGCGCCGGAGGTCATCGCCTCCGATCCCAACCGGGCACTCATTCCGGCCTTCCGGGTAACGGCGGTCGTGCATCAAACCGCGGCAGTGCATCCGTCGCCGATGCAGGGGCGGTGGGGGCGGGACACCGACTTCTTTCACGCCTATCACGCGGCCAGCCGCGACCGTGCCGGCTTCCTCGCCTGGCTCGACGAATGGGTGCGGGGCGTCGCCGATCACGACGCCTATCTGGCGAAGCTCGGCGACCGGATGGACGCCCTCCGCATCCGCGGCGAGGCCCTGGCCGCGCCGGTCAACTACGCGGCGCATTGAGGGCGGAATGATAATGGCCTGCTGCCCTGCTCTTCATCGTCGTTCCCGCGCAGGCGGGAACCCAAGGGCCGTGCCGCGTGGCTGGATCCCCGCCTTCGCGGGGGCGACGATGAAGGGGGATTCTGCGGCGGGCGGGATGCGATGACGGACTTCGGCACCCGCGAGATGATGATCGTCGCCGCGGCGCGGGAGATCCGCGACGGCGAGGTGGTGCTGGTCGGCATGCGCCTGCCGATCATGGCCTTCGCCGTCGCCCGGCTGACCCATGCGCCGAATGCCGTCGGTGTGTTCGAGTCGGGGCTGGTGCGGGAAGCGCCGGCGTCCGAGCTTCTCTACACCATGGCGGATCCCGCCAACGCGCTGGGGGCGGCGTGGCTCACCGGCACCGCGCAGGTGCTGGGATTGCTCCATGGCGGGCGTGTGGGCGTCGGCTTCATCGGCGGGGCCGAGATCGACCGCTTCGGCAACATCAACACCTCCTATATCGGCGATGTGGCGAGCCCGAAGGTGAAGCTGCCGGGCTCCGGCGGCGCGGTCGACATCGCCGCGATGGCGGGCCGGCTGCTCCTGATCATGGCTCATGAGAAGAAGCGGCTGGTGCCGCGGGTCGATTTCGTCACCTCGCCCGGCAATCTCGACGGCGGGGACGCGCGCGCGCGGGTGGGGCTGCCAAAGGGCAGCGGACCGGCCGCGGTTATCACCGACCGCGCTATCCTGCGGCCGTGGGGACCGGAGAAGGAACTTCATCTCGCCTCCTGGCACCCTGGCAGCGACCCTGATGGAGTCGTCGCGGAAACCGGCTGGTCGCTCGAATCCCTGCCGGACGCCGGACCGACGCTGCCGCCGTCCAAGGAGGAACTCGCGGCCCTCCGCTCCCTCGACAAGGAAGGTTTCTGGCGCGGCTGATTGCCGTGGCGACCGTTCGCTCCATGTCCCTCCCGACTCGCAAACCGTCGGAGGAGATGACCATGCTCGCCAAGACACTTGCCCTGGCGGCGCTCGCCGCCACGTTCGCCACCGGTTCCGCTGCCGCGGCCGACCTCACGGCCAAGTTCGTCGACGACAGCGGCTGGGACGGCGGCGCGGTCCCGGAAGGCCAGTGGTGCAGCAAGTACGGGGGCTCGGGCGCTACGCCACCGATCGTCGTCGGCAACGTCCCCGCCGAAGCGGACGCGATCGTCCTTGCCTTCAACGACGAGACCTACAAGCCGATGGACCAGGGCGGCCACGGTATCGTCGGGTTCAACGTCGGGGACGACTCGGAGGTCACCGTGCCGTCAATTCCGGGCGAGACCAAGGACCTGCCTGCCGGCGCGTTCATGGTGACGAAGCATCGCGCCGACGCCGAAGGCTATTCGCCGGGGACGGCCTATCTGCCGCCTTGTTCGGGCGGTCGCGGCAACACCTACACCGTCACCGTTCAGGCGGTGGTCCTGGACGATGCCGGTAAGCCGCAGAAGGTGCTGGCCGAGACCAAGCTCACTCTCGGCACCTACTGACGGGAAATGAAATGCGGGTGATTTGCACTCGCAATTCAGAGCCTTAACGCTCGCCGCGGTGCAACACGGCGGCTCGACTTCGGGGCGGGAAATTGCTATCAGCCGATAGGGCGTGATCGCCTCTCGTCGGGGGACGTGGGGCGCGAATCGCGCTCTGCACCATCGGGTGGATCGGAGGTCGTGCCGCAGGCCAATCGCGCCGGCGACGCTTACGATCCAGGGGCCCCAGCGATAGGAGAGTTCGCCGTGACCACCGTCGGCACTGACAGTCTGAAGACTCGTCGCACGCTTGAGGTCGGCGACAAGAGTTACGCGTATTACAGCATTCCCGCCGCCGAGGAGGCAGGGCTCGGTGATCTCTCGCGTCTTCCGTATTCGCTCAAGGTGCTGCTGGAGAACCTCCTCCGCAACGAGGACGGCAGCCGTGTCACCGTCGAGGACGTGCAGGCGATGGCCGAATGGCTGAAGGACCGCAAGTCGGTCCGCGAGATCGCCTATCAGCCGGCCCGGGTGCTGATGCAGGATTTCACCGGCGTTCCGGCGGTCGTGGATCTCGCGGCGATGCGCGCCGCGATGGTCGATCTCGGCGGCGATCCGAAGAAGATCAACCCGTTGTCGCCGGCCGACCTGGTCATCGACCATTCGGTGCAGGTCGACGCTTTCGGTAATGCGAAGGCCTTCACCACCAACGTCGCTCACGAGGTCGAGCGCAACCGCGAGCGTTACGCCTTCCTGCGCTGGGGCCAGAAGTCGTTCGACAATTTCCGCGTTGTGCCGCCGGGAACCGGCATCTGCCACCAGGTGAACCTGGAGAATCTCGGCCAGGTCGTCTGGACCTCCGAGGTCGACGGCGCGACCGTCGCCTATCCCGACACGGTGGTCGGCACCGACAGCCACACGACGATGATCAACGGCCTCGCGGTGCTGGGCTGGGGCGTCGGCGGCATCGAGGCCGAGGCGGCGATGCTGGGCCAGCCGGTGTCGATGCTGATCCCCGAGGTGGTGGGCTTCAAGCTCTCGGGCGAGCTCAAGGAAGGGACGACGGCCACCGACCTCGTCCTCACCGTCACCCAGATGCTCCGCAAGAAGGGCGTGGTCGGCAAGTTCGTCGAATTCTACGGCCCGGCGCTCGATCAGCTGCCCTTGGCCGACCGGGCGACGATCGCCAACATGGCGCCCGAATACGGCGCCACCTGCGGCTTCTTCCCCGTCGACCAGGAAACCATCACCTATCTGAAGCTCACCGGCCGCGATCCCGACCGCGCGGCGCTGGTCGAGGCTTACGCGAAGGCCCAGGGCATGTGGCGCTCGGCGTCGAGCCCCGACCCGGTGTTCACCGATTCGCTCGAACTCGACGTGTCGACCGTCGAGCCCAGCCTTGCCGGCCCGCGCCGCCCGCAGGATAAGGTCAAGTTGAGCGAGGCCGCCGACGTCTTCGAGACGGCCCTCGGCGAGACCTTCAACAAGACTCCCAACGGTCGCGCGCCGGTCGCCGGCACCAATTACGACATGGGCGACGGCGACGTGGTGATCGCGGCGATCACCAGCTGCACCAACACCTCGAACCCCAGCGTCATGCTGGCGGCGGGGCTCGTCGCCCGCAACGCGGTGAAACGCGGCATCAAGGTGAAGCCGTGGGTCAAGACCTCGCTGGCGCCCGGATCGAAGGTCGTCACCGACTATCTCGCCAAGGCGGGATTGCAGGACGATCTCGACGCGCTGGGCTTCAATCTCGTCGGCTACGGTTGCACCACCTGCATCGGCAATTCCGGGCCGCTGCCGGACCCGGTCGCCAAGACCATCGACGACAACGACCTCGTCGTCTGCTCGGTGCTGTCGGGGAACCGCAACTTCGAAGGCCGCGTCCATCCGCAGGTCAAGGCGAACTACCTTGCCTCGCCGCCGCTGGTCGTCGCCTACGCGATCGCCGGCTCGATGCGGACGGACGTCGCCAACGGCGTCATCACCCAGGACTCCGACGGCAAGCCGGTGACCCTGAAGGACATCTGGCCCACCAATGACGAGATCAAGCAGACCGTCGCCAGCTGCGTGACGCCGGAGATGTTCCGCACCCAGTACGCCGACGTGTTCAGCGGCGACGAAGCGTGGAAGTCGCTGCCGGTCGCCGAAGGCATGACCTACGACTGGGACGCCGATTCGACCTATGTGCAGCATCCGCCCTACTTCACCGGTATGCCGAAGACGCCGGGGGCGATCAGCGACATCACCGGCGCGCGGCCGCTGGCGATCCTGGCTGACAGCGTGACCACCGACCATATCTCGCCGGCCGGCAGCATCGCTCGCAACAGTCCCGCGGGCGAGTATCTGGTGAGCCTCGGCGTCGATCCGAAGGACTTCAACTCCTATGGTTCGCGGCGCGGCAATCACGAGGTGATGATGCGCGGCACTTTCGCCAACATCCGCCTCCGCAACGAGATGGCGCCGGGCACCGAGGGCGGCTGGACCAAGCTGATGCCCGAAGGCGAGCAGATGTCGATCTACGACGCGGCGATGGCCTATCAGAAGCGCGGCACGCCGCTGGTCGTCGTCGCCGGCAAGGAGTACGGCACCGGTTCGTCCCGCGATTGGGCGGCCAAGGGCACCATCCTCCTGGGCGTCAAGGCGGTGATCACCGAGAGCTTCGAGCGCATCCACCGCTCCAACCTCGTCGGCATGGGCGTCCTGCCGCTCACCTTCAAGGACGGCATGGACCGCAAGAGCCTGGGCCTCGACGGCACCGAGACCTTCGACATCACCGGCCTCAAGGGCGGGATCAAGCCGCGCATGGACGTCCCCTGCCGCATCACCCGCGCCGACGGCAGCACCCAGGACATCACGCTTCTGTGTCGCGTCGATACCCTGGATGAGGTCGAGTACTACCGCCACGGCGGCATCCTCCACTACGTGCTCCGGCAGCTGGCTGGCTTGGCCTGACAGCGCGCCTGCCGACGCGCTCCACCTCACCCTCCCCGGCGAAGCGCATGCTTCGTCGGGTCCCCTCCCTCTCCCCCGCGAGCGGCGGAGAGGGCAATTCCTCCCCCTCTCCGCCCCTGGGGGTGGAGAGGGCCGGGGTGAGGCGGGGGGAGCAGCCTCTCGCATGGGGGTCACGGCGTTTTGATCGGCATGTGAATCGTGACGTGGCGGCGAAGCGCCCTATTATCTGGGGAATGAAACCGCTTTCCCTGCGCATTTTGCTTCCGGTCCTGGCCGCCGTCATGTGCCTCGCCGGTGTCGCCCAGGCGGCCTCCGACAAGGCTCCGGTGGTGGTGGAGCTGTTCACCTCCCAGGGCTGCTCATCCTGCCCGCCGGCCGATGCCTTCGCCGGCAAGCTGGCCCAGCAGGACGACCTGATCGTGCTGTCGTTTCACGTGAACTACTGGGACTACATCGGCTGGAAGGACCCCTTCGCGACCGAGGAGACGACCAACCGCCAGCACGCTTATGCGCGGGCGCTGGGCCTCCGGCACGTCTACACGCCGCAGATGGTGATCGACGGCAACACCCATGAGGTGGGCTCGGACATCACCGCCGTGCGGAAGGCGATCAAGTCGGCCGAGAAGGCCGATCCGCGGATTCCGGTGTCCGCGACGGTGGTGGACGGGGGCAAGGTCAGGGTCGATCTGCCGGCCGTCGACCGTCCAGTCGACGCGGTCGTTCTGATGGCGGTGTTCGACAAGAGCCACGAAACCGATGTCCGGCGCGGCGAGAACCGGGGCCGGACGCTCACCAACTACAACGTGGTGCGCCATCTGATCCGGCTCGGCGACTGGAAGGGCGATGCCAAGTCGTTCGAGTTCGCGACCGATGGCGCCGGACCCGGTATCGGCTGCGTGGTGCTGGTGCAGGCGGCGGGCAACGGCCCGATCCTGGGGGCGGCGAAGATCCCCGGCTGAGCCTTCGGGCTCAGTGGGTGGGCGCGTCCTCGACGACCACCTCGACCGTCACCGACCCCGCTTTCTCGAACGTCAGGGTCAGGGGGAAGCTTTTCCCCGCCGCAACCGGCGCCTTGATGCCAGTGAGCCAGAGATGCGGGCTCCAGGCCGCCATGGCCACCGGGCGGCCTGCCGGCAGGGCGATACCGTCCTGCCAGCTCGTCTCGCCACCGTCGTCTCCGTTCTGGATACGCACCTCGTCCGCGACCGGCGACGAGGCGCCGACCAGCCGGTCGGCATCGTTGCCGTTGTTGAGGAAGGGGCCGTAGACCGGCTCCCCATCCTCGGTCGCTGACGGCGCCCAGATATGGCCGACGGAAATAGCACCGACCTTGTAGCCGTGAGCTGCGGTACCGGCCGTGCCGAGCAGCAGGCAGCCCATGGCCAGAGCGGCGATCCGCCGCGGCCGGAACTCAGCGCCGTGGCGCGTCATTGTCGAACGCTTCCTTGCCTTCATTCGTAAGCTCCTGGTCGCGCTTCACCGACGCGGCCTTCAGGTCGCGGGCCGCCGCGACGTCGTCGGGTGAAAGGTCTTCCTGACGGAAGAAGGTGTAGGACAGCGTGATCTGGTTGACGTCGTCCGCGTTCCCATCGGCCTCCATCTGGTGGTCGACGAAGAACACCAGCGGCATGCGCGCGGACTCGCCCGGGGCCAGCCGCTCCTCGGTGAAGCAGAAGCACTCGATCTTGAAGAAGTACGGCGCGATCTTGTAAGGCGTCACGTTGTAGACGGCACGGGCGACGATGGTCTCGTCGCTGCGGTTGGTCGCCGTGTAATAGACCTTGGTCGGCTCGCCGATGCGGGTCTGGACCTTGTTCTGCGCCGGCCGGAACGACCAGTCGAGGCCGGGGTCGACATTGGCATCGAAATAGACGGTGATCGGACGTCCCGACCGGGGCACGGCTGTGTCGGCCGTCTCCGGCCCGACCGCGCGCTTGACGGTGCCGCCATAACCCGTCGCGGCGCAGAAGGCGCGATAAAGGGTGGGCGCATAGGCGACCAGTCCGCTCATGACCAGCAGAGACACTCCGGCGATGGCGAGCGGAAGAAGACGTCGACGCGGCCTGGAAGGGGGCTCGTCCTCGGAAGACATGACGTCCAGATAGCGAGCGGATCGGGACGTGTCGACGGGCTCAGGGACGACGATTCGGCAGGCATGCCATGCGAAGGGCGGGCGGCGCTCCGGGTATGTCTCGCGTGGGCTATCCCCCCTTTTCGTCACTCCCGCGCAGGCGGGAGCCCAGAGGCAGCGTCCGACAACAGCATGGAAGGTCCTCTCTCGGCCCCGTGGGTTCCCGCCTGCGCGGGAACGACGAAAAGGGGGAGCGGTTTCCTTATGCGTCCTCGTCGACCAGCAGCTCGTCTTCCTCGCCCAGATAGGCGCGCTTGACGTGCTCGTTCGCCATCACTTCGTCGGGCTCGCCCTCGGCGATCTTGCGGCCGAAGTCGAGCACCATGATCCGGTGCGAGATGTCGACGACGACGCCCATGTCGTGCTCGATCATCACCGTGGTGATGCCCCACTCCTCGTTCAGGTCGACGATATAGCGGGCCATGTCCTCCTTCTCTTCGAGGTTCATGCCGGCCATCGGCTCGTCGAGCAGCAGCAGATCGGGTTTCACCGCCACGGCGCGGGCCAGTTCGACCCGCTTTCTCAGCCCATAAGGCAGGGTGCCGGCGATCGCCTTGCGGACATGCTGGATCTCCAGGAAGTCGATGATCTCCTCGACCTCGCGGCGGTGGGCGAGTTCCTCACACTGGGCCCCGCCGAACCAGTAGAGGGCGCCGGTGGCGAAGTTGTTCTTCAGCAGGTGATGGCGCCCGACCATGATGTTGTCGAGCACCGTCATGTGCCCGAACAACGCCAGGTTCTGGAAGGTGCGGCCGATCCCTAAGGCGGCGCGGTAGTTGGGCTTCCGCCCGGTGATGTCCTCGCCCTTGAAGATGATCTGCCCTTCGGTCGGTTTGTAGCGTCCTGAGATGCAGTTCAGCATCGACGTCTTGCCGGCACCGTTCGGGCCGATGATCGAGAACAGCTCGCCGCGATCGACCGTGACGTTCACGTCCGACAGCGCGCGGATACCACCGAACCGCAGCGATACGTCCCGTACTTCGAGCAGCGGTATGCCGCCGTCATTCATCGGACTATTCCGGACGCTGCGCCAATGAGGGCTTCAAAGCGCCACGAGCAATGGTTGTGCATCTCTGATTGGCCTGCCGCAATGCTAGTAAACTTCCGCATTCTGCGATAAGGTAACACTCAAGGATAACTTATTTTCAGGAAATACGATGAAAATTATGCGATTCGCTTCCATTGTTCTTGTGGTTGTGCTCCAGGCCTGTGTTTCCAGGCCATCCCTTGAAGAGATCAAGAATGCAGACTATGGGCCAAAGCCCGAAAACCCAACAAATATAGCTGAGGAATGGATAAAGAATCAGCTTGTTGATCCGTACTCAGCTCAATTTGAACATTGGTCTCTTACTCGAGGATACACTTCCATATTCAATGACACAAAATTTGGATGGGTTCAGTGTGGAACTGTTAATGCAAAGAACCGCATGGGTGGCTATGTAGGACGTCAAATCTACTTTGTGACTATTCGCTATGGCGTTGTTGTTCAGGGGCGTATTGATAGTCCATCGGATGAGTATTTCCGGCCAGCGCGCAACATTTGTGGTGGGGTGTGATGGGTGCGTCTAACCTCTTGCCACGTTACACGACGCGGTCGCGCCGTTCAGCCCTTTCGCGCGCGATGGCGACGGCGGGGCGGGGCGCCGGCGATCGCACCGGGCTGAGGCGCAGGGCGAGGCGGTTGAAACCACGCCGTCCCGGCACCTCGATCAGCCGATAGGCGAGCGCTGCTATTAGAACGACCGCCCCAAGATAGGCGAGGGCCACGAGGTCCATCGTCCAGGGGCTGCCGAAGGTGAAGACCCGGAAGGTGAAGCCGTCATAGGTCCGCGTCGTTTCGAGGTCGAAGCCCGCGAGTTTTTCCACGAGATGAATGCCGCGCCCGAAGATCACCAGCACCAGGGTATGGAGCATGTAGATCCCATAGGACCAGCGCCCGAGGGCCTGAAACCCCCGGCCGAGGAGCAGGCGCGAGACCGGGCCGCCCTCGAACGCGAACACCCACACGGCAAAGCCGAAGACGAGCGGTGCGATGAGCGACAGCGGTCCCATGCCGGCCATCGAGACGAACATCGCCACGGCAATGACGACCGCCGCCTCCCAAAGGCCGGCACCTGGCAATCGCTCCGGCCCCGACCGGAACAGGCGGTAGACCAGATGACCGGCGAAGAAGCTGGCGAGGCAGCGGAAGAAGCCCCATTCGATGCTGGTCGCCATGTAGGCCGGGGCGAACGCCGCCACCGTGGCGACGCTCGCCGCCACGATTACCGGCGCCGCGACGGTGACCCGGCGACCGAGCCCCAGCACCAGGACCGCGAAAACCAGATAGGTGAAGAACTCGGTGCTGATGCTCCAGCTCGGTCCGTTCCAGGTCTCGGTATCGGCGAAGCCCAGTCCGTGCAGCAGCAGGAGGTTGGGAAGGATGGTCTCCGGCGCATAGGCCCCGGCGAACGGCGGGTCGAGCACCGGCCGGCCGTACCATCCGATCGCCGCCGCCTTGGTGCCTTCGATGGCGACGAGCGCCAGCAGCACCGCCGCATGCAGGGGCCACAGCCGCCCGAACCGCCGCAGCATGAAGGCGGCGAGATCGGCGCCCCGCGCGATCCGTGGCTGGTAGGCGTGGGTGATGACGAAGCCGCTCAGGACGAAGAAGAAGTCGACGAACAGGAAGCCGTGGCGGACCAGCGGCCAGTCGTAGAAATGCCCCAGCACCTGCAGGTGCAGCAGGGCGACGAGCAGCGCGCACAGCCCCCGCCAGGCATCCAGAACCTCGAACCGCATCCGCTCTCGCTCGCTTCCCTCAGGCGGCCCCTTCGATAGCATGGAATGCCGTCACGCCCTCGCCCTTGTCGTGGTCGGTCTCCCTGCCACTTGTGTTCTCCTGCCGTCATGGCCCGGCTTGACCGGGCCATCCACGACTTTCGGTGGTTTCGCCTCGTCTGCGACGACTGTGAAGTCGTGGATCACCCGGCCAAGCCGGGTGATGACGAACTGGTGGGATGGCTCGCAAGGCTGGCTGCTGTTCAGACGGCGCTATCCCTCGACGCGCCTCGCCCGGCAGGCTAAGTAGGACGGGTTCTTCCCATGCGGCGAGACGGGCCATGGCAGCCGAGCAGCGCAACGACCCTCCGATCGACTTCGCGACCGAGCCGTCGCGCTACCGCCACTGGCGGGTTGCCGGGGGGTGGTGCCACCCTC
>MDTD01173083.1_pt1 | contig 12307 bp, 11 predicted proteins | sample 811221 | NCBI WGS metagenome assembly MDTD01 (sample SAMN05326646, study PRJNA326480) | marine metagenome | isolation source: seawater | place: Pacific Ocean: South West | collected 2011 | reverse complement strand
TATTTAATTCACCCCAAATGAGTCCGATAAGATAAAAACAAAAAAATAAAATAACAGAGACTGCAAAATTATTGGATCTAATTAATTGAAATTTTTTTGACCAGCTTCTATTAAGAAGCCAAATTAAAATAATTCCAAATATTAAAATATCAGATATGAATACAGATACTGTTAAAAAAAAACCTAATAGAACTAACAGATGATTTGAGATCTGTTGTTTATCAAAAGTAACCTGGCTTAGGTTTAATATCATTTTTCTGGGAATTTAATATATTTATTTTGACCCTGATAGTAGATTAGTGTATTGATTATCATCATTAAGTAATTCAAGAGCTTTTTCAATATATGAATCACTTTTAAGATTATATTCGATTACACCATTTTGATAAAAATGTCTTAAAATCAGGTCATTGCTTATTAGTTTTTGAATTTCCTCTTCATAACGTATCAAATCTTTTTTCTTGTTTTCAGTAATACTGTCTTTTAAAGCGGTTACTTGCATCTCCATATTGTCTAAATAAAACTCATCTTTTAGAGCTTCCTCCAGTAGTTGAATTACATCTTCTGAATAAACAGAAAAAGGTATATTTTCACGATTTAAGTATTCCTTGAATTTTTCATAAATTTCATTGGATAGATGAAAATCTTTTACTGATTCTGAAAATTCAATTTCATTAATGATCTCATTACCAAATTTAAAAATACAGTTGTTTTTTAATAATGAGATTAAAATAGGAAGAACTGTTTTAGAGTCCATTTCTATATCTGGATCAATACCACCTCCACCATAAACTTTTCGGCCATTTTTTGTAAAAAATTCAGATTTTGATGATGTGTCTGGGATTGAATCATTACTAGGATCCACTTTTTGTATACACCTTCCAGATGGAGTATAATACTTTGCAACAGTTAATTTTAACTGGGTATTGTATGCAATTTTTTGATTTTGCTGAATTAAACCTTTTCCAAATGATTTTCGTCCAATAACAACTCCTCTATCCAAATCCTGGACACAACCAGCAACAATCTCAGAAGCGGAAGCAGAATTTTCATTAATTAACACAGTTATTGGTAAATTTTCATAAATCGGATTTTTAGATGTTATATATTGCTTGTTCCAAGATTCGCTTTTACCTTTTGCAATTAGTATTGTGTCCCCTTTAGGGACAAATAAATTTACTATCTCTCGACATTCACTCAGCAACCCCCCTCCATTATTTCGAAGGTCTAGAATTAAACCATTTAAATCATTGTTTGACATTTCCATTAATTCAGAAATAGCATCTTTTATTTCTTGTGCAGATTTTCGCTTAAATTGAGTTAGCTTAACATAACCATTTTTATTTTCTAATAATTCATAATGTGGCACAGTCGAGGTCTGTATCTTCTCTCTTGTAATTTCAACATTTTTTATGTTTCCTTGCAGATTCTCTAGTTGTATTTTCACATTTGTGCCAGCTGAACCTCGCAATAATTCACTTACATCAGAGGTGCTAACATCCTTTAGATTTTCACCGTTAATAGCAATGATTTTATCACCTATTTTGAGTCCTGCTTGATCTGCAGGGGAGTTTTTAAAAGGCTCTGCAATAACCACAAAATCATCGATTTTTCTGATTTTAGATCCTATCCCACCATAGTCACCGGTAATTGTTTTTTCTCTATAATCTTCAACATCTGATTCAGGGATGTATATTGTCCAGGGATCTAATGTTTCTAGCATACCATCAATAGTTTTCTTCATCAAATCACCAGGATTGATAGGCTCTACATAAGATGTTTCTAGTTGTCTGTAGATATTATTAAATATTTCTAGGTTTTTTGTGATTTCAAAATAATTTGATAAAAATCCACTGAGCAAAAAAGAGGATATTATAATAATGACAATCGTGTATAATTTTTTCATAATAATTATTATTATCTAAGGGACAGGATCATATCCTGATCCACCAAATGGATGACAAGTTAAAATGCGTTTTGTTCCAAGGTATATTGCATATAGAAAGCTGTACTTTTTTAAACATTCTATTACATAATTTGAGCATGTTGGTTGATAGCGACAATTATTACCTAAAATTGGCGAGATTGCTGCTTGATAGAATTTCATGATATAAATAAACAATTTATTAAATAACTGCATTTTATTTTTTTGTGATTAATTTAAATAGTGTTAGCAATTCTTTTTCTAATGTATTAAACTTAGGCATAGTATTTTTATTGTATGTTAAAATAATATCTACCGGACTTAATAGTAAGTTACAAATAAAAGGTTTATTTATCTTATAGGATTCACGAATAATTCGTTTGATATAATTTCGCTCGACCGCTTTGCTTATATTTTTTTTAGGGACAGAAATCAATAAGCATATTTTCGGACTATTACTATTAGATTTTAACCAATTTATTGTAAAGCATCCATGTTTGAAATAATGCCCATTTTTATAGATATTATTTATTTTTTTTTTAGAGAGGCGTCGTTCTTCTCTAAGAATTGTAAGTTTCATTTTGACAAGTAATTATCTAGAGCCATGCTCATAGAGGGATATTTTTGCGTTGGAGCTTTTATTTCTATGTTTAAACCCGCATCAATTGCAGCTTGATATGTCGATTCCCCAAACACAGCAATTTTTATCTCCTCTTGTTTAAAATTCGGAAAGTTTTTATATAGAGAATCGATATCACGCGGACTATAAAAAACTAGGATGTCGTAAGAGTTTATTTTTATTTTTGATAAATCGGATTCAACAGTTTTAAAAAATACGCCTCTAGTATAGTTAATTTTACTTTGATCTAAACAGGAGATAATATCATTTTTTATAAAATTAGAGGAAACTAGAAGAAATTTTTCATCTGTATGTTTATGCATTATTTCAACAAGTTCTTCAAAATTATTATTTGCAGAGTAGATTTTTCTTTTCCGATAGGCAATATATTTTTGAAGATAATAAGATACAGCCTCCGAAATACAGAAGTATTTCATTGAACTGGGAACATTAATTCTCATTTCATCACAGATTCTAAAGTAATGATTAACTGCATTTCGACTAGTTAAAATTAATGCAGTGTATTTAGGAATGCTTATTTTTTTTATTCTTATATTTTTAACGGTTTCTCCTTGAATTTGCAAGAAAGGATTAAAAGTAATTTTTAAGTTTCTTTTTTTAGCTAAGTCATTAAATGGAGAGTGTAATCCACTAGGAACAGGTTGAGAAATTAGAATTCGGAGTTTCTTTTTCATTATTATAGGGGTCAATATACTAACTGTAACAATTCGAATAAGCCCAAGTACGGAATTACTTCGAGAGCACAAAGGTACAAAATATTATAAAATATAAATGAAATCTGAAATAGATTTAATCTATTCAAGAGAATAAATTTTAGTATTAAATAAATAAATAAATAAATTAAATAAACATACTTAGAAATGTATACCATATGTATTCCGCTATTATAGTAGGAAATAAATAAGATAACGGGAAATGCAATAAGACTTAAAAAAAATAAGCTGGTGGAATAATTATAGTAGTACTTTTTTGCAGAATCTAAATTTTCGAATATTATTCCCAGAAAATGAATAATAAGTATTTTAATGCAGTAAAAACTTGTTAGCAGAAAAGCAATCTTCACAAACACATATAATGACATGCTACCATTGTTGATGTTAATAATATAAAAGGATGTTAAAATAGATAAAATTATTATAGTGTTTATTGAAATGAGTAAGCGGTATACAGCACTGTCTTTACGATGATACGTAACAGAGTATTTTTGATTTATTACGTATTCCAGTAATAATAAAAATCTATTTCTATCAACAAATACAAAGGTTGCAAAAATAATAGTTGAATAAATCAACAACATGGTATATATGTCATTTAAATAAAAAGCCATGAAATATGTTTATTATTAATAACATTCTGTAAAGCTAAATTATTATTTTTGCTTTATAAAAAGAAATACACTATGGCTAGTCACGATCAATTTGAAGCACCTGATTATTATTTATTGGACGAATTATTAACATCAGAACATCTTTTAATTCGTAAAACTATTAGAAGTTTTGTTAAAAAAGAAATTTCTCCTATTATTGAAGAGGCATGTCAGTCTTGTATTTTTCCTAAACAAATACTACCTAAATTAGGAGACTTAGGATGTTTCGGTCCGTTTATCCCCAATAAATATGGTGGTGCTGAGTTAGATCAAATTTCATATGGATTAATTATGCAGGAGTTAGAAAGAGGAGATTCTGGTATAAGATCGACAGCTTCAGTGCAGTCATCATTAGTAATGTATCCTATTTTTGCGTATGGCACAGACCCACAAAGAGAAAAATATCTTAGCCGCCTTGCAACTGGTGAGATTATGGGTTGCTTTGGATTAACAGAACCTAATCATGGTTCAAACCCTGGTGGCATGGAAAGTAGGTTTAAGGATGCAGGGGATTATTATATTCTTAATGGATCTAAATTGTGGATATCTAATTCGCCTTTTGCTGATATCGCGATAGTATGGGCAAAAAATGAGAATAATAGAATACAGGGTTTGATTGTAGAAACAGATAGTCAAGGGGTATCTACTCCTGAAACTCATAATAAATGGTCTCTTAGAGGTTCTGTGACAGGGGAATTAATATTTGATAACGTTAAGGTCCCGAAAGAAAACCTATTGCCCGGTAAAGATGGTCTTGGTGCGCCCCTAGGTTGTTTAGATAGTGCAAGATATGGCATAGCATGGGGTGCGATTGGTGCAGCAATGGATTGCTATGATACTGCATTAAGATATTCTTTAGAACGACATCAATTTGGAAAACCTATTGCTTCCTTTCAACTTCAGCAAAAAAAATTGGCGGAAATGATTACAGAAATTACAAAAGCTCAATTTTTAACATGGCGATTGGGAGTTTTAAAAAATGAAAACAAAGCAACTACTGCACAAATTTCTATGGCCAAGAGAAACAATGTTTCAATGGCTTTAAATATTGCACGTGAATCTAGACAGGTTTTAGGAGCTATGGGAATTACAGGAGAATACTCTATAATGAGACATATGATGAATTTAGAATCTGTTATAACTTACGAAGGCACACATGATATACATTTACTAATCACGGGCCATGATATTACTGGAATTAGTGCCTTCAAATAACTCTTTATTGGAATCTTTATATTTATAAATTATGCTTCACAGCTTGCGCAGTCTTTCTTTTGCTTGAATTTTTGTGCAGCGTTCATACTGTGTTGATAGTATAGTGATTTAAGTCCAAGCTTCCATGCCGTGATATAAATTTTATTAATTTCCTTTGCATCCATATCCGGATGCACCATAATATTTACTGATTGTCCTTGATCAATATAATTTTGCCTATTTGCAGCTTGATATATAATATCCATTTGATTAATTTCTGGATAAGTTTTAAATACTTCTTTCTCTTCTAAACTTAAGAAATCTAAATGCTGCACAGATCCGTCTTGGTCTCTAATACTGCGCCAAACTTCGGAAGAGTCTTTATTTTTTTTCTTAAGTAATTTAACTAAAAATGGATTTTTTATCGTAGTTTTTATTTTAGCAATGTCCTTTACGTAAATATTTGACCATATTGGTTCGATACCTTGAGATACCTGACCTAATATAAAAGCTGAAGATGTTGTTGGAGCAATGGCGTTTAATGTTGCATTACGTCTTCCATGTGATTTTAAAACTTTAGGCTCTCCAAATAAATCAGCAAGCTCTTTAGACGCCTTGTAAGACTTATCTTGTATAAGTTTAAAAATTTTATTATTAAGATTAAATGCTTCTTGACTATTGAATGATAACATCTTTGATTGTAGTAGTGAGTGCCAACCTAATACTCCTAATCCGAGTGCTCGATTTTCTTTAGCAAAATTATATGCACGTTCCATGAATAAAAATGTTTGCTGATCGTCGCGATCATTAGAGTCTCGATACTCTTCAAGTTTTTCAGTAAACTCAGTAATTACTGCATCTAGAAAGTATACCATTGTTTCAACAGCATCGGTATTTTTCCATTTGTCGTAATGCAATAAATTTAGTGATGAAAGGCAGCACACAAAAGACCAATTATCATTGGAGGGAAGCATTATCTCAGTGCATAAATTACTTGCATTAATTTTGTAATTGGATTTTTTATATACTTCAGGAGCACCTTCATTTGCGTTGTCTTTAAAAAAAATATATGGATAACCAATTTCTCCTCTTCTTTGTATTACTTTTGCCCAAGTATTTCGCTTTTCTGAGTCACCCTCAATCATTTCAGTCATCCACTTATCTGTTACAGAGACTCCATGTGTTAGTTCTTGAATTGGATTGCCTTCAGTTCCAATATCTAGAAATTCAGCTATATCGTTATGCTCAATGGGCAGATATGGTGAAAACCTTCCCCTTCTTACAGAGCCTTGACTAACTACATCTACCATACTTTCAAAAAGTTGCATTATGTGAACGGCTCCTGATGCTTGGCCATTATTTTTAACAGCTGCACCTCGATGCCTTATATGACCAAAGTATCCAGATGTTCCCCCTCCTAGTTTTGACATCATACCTACTTCAGATTGGGTATATAGTATGTTGCCCATATCATCTGCTACATTTGAACCAAAACAACTTATTGGAAGACCTCGTTTTTTTCCAAAGTTTGACCAAACGGGAGATGATAATGAGAAGAATCCTTCTGACATGTAATGAAAAAACTTATTGCTGTATCCTGGAATCCCTAAAATATTTTCTGCTCGTTTAGCAATTTCCATAATACGCTCTTCAGGCTTTACACCAGCGGTAAGGTATCCAGCCGCTAAGAAGTCTCTACTATATTGAGTAAGCCAAGGAAAATTTGATGATTTTTCTTTTTGGTTAGCTATTTGTTTTTTTCGAGCGTTTAATAAATCTATTTGATTCAATTTATGCTGATCAATTTGAATAGACTTTTTTTGGGTTTTTTTAATTATTTTTTTCATGCTTATTTTAGGTATCTTTCAATCGATTCATCTTTCTCAAAAATATCATCTCCTGTAATGCTTTGTGTACGTTTGCTATAATTTATAGATCTTTTTACAAAAAAATCTCCATGTTTTGTGCCGATAATTTCATCATTAAACCATTCTGTTTCAGCTAGCATGCTACTATCTGTTTTAAATATTTTTCTTACACCAATGCTTTCCAAAGATCTATTAAAACGGTCTTTAATAAATTCATTTACATATTCTTTAGGCAAGAAATCTAATTCACCATCTTCAAAGATCCAATCAATGATCGCACTCTCTGCTTCAAATGCCTTTTGACACATACTTTGAATTCGGGTTTCATATTCTTTATCAAACCAGTTAGGTTTTTCAGATTTCAATAACTTAATTAAATCTATACCAAAATCACCGTGTATTTGCTCTTCTTTAGAGGTTGCCTCTACAACGTTCGAAATTCCTTTTAGCATATTTTTATGTTTATTAAAGGCCATGATAATTAGAAATTGAGAAAATAATGAAACATGTTCAATAAATAATGAAAATAATAGAACAGATTCAGCATAATCTTGGTTGTTTTCACTTTTTGTATTTGCTAAAGCGGTTTCCAGGTATTTAACCCGTTTCATAATTACTGGTTTTTTCTTTAGACTTTCAAATTCTTTATTAAGTCCTAAAATTTCTAATAAATGTGAATAAGCGTCTGCGTGACGAACTTCACTTTCTGCAAAGGTTGCTCCAACTGATCCAATTTCAGGCTTCGGTATTTTATGATAAATATCACCCCAGAAACTTTTTACAGCTACTTCAATTTGTGAAATAGCAAGCATAGTGTTTTTTATAGCATTCCGTTCTGAATCTGATAAACGAGTTTTAAAATCTTGAATATCACTTGTAAAATTAAATTCCGAATGAATCCAGTATGAATGCCTAATTGCTGGAACATATTCATATAATTCGGGATATTCATAAGGCTTTAGATTAATACGTTTTTCAAACATATTTCGCTCACGTTTTTTCGCTTGCGTATTTCGATATAGAATATAAGCTTTTGCAACATCTAAAAACTCACTTTGCATTAATTTATGCTCTACAAGATCTTGAATTTCTTCTACGTTAGGGACATAATTGGGACTATCAATTTTTCTACTTACTAGTTCCTGATGTACATCATTAGATATTTTTTCGGCATCTCTAACATCACCATGTTTTACAGATAACATTGCTTTTAAAATCGCGTCTGTAATTTTCTCTAATTCAAATTGCTTCTGATTGAAGTCACGTTTAAAAATTTTTTCGATGCTTATGTTGTTCATATTAGTTGCATATTTTATTATAATACTTTTGAAGTAGTATTATTTTTTAATACTGTATTAATATTTTTTAATTTTTTGGGGGTAGTTAACAATGTTTAATGTCAACCATGTACTGTTCATCACCAATCGTCTTCGACAAAGATTTAATAATAAATTAAATTTCACAATAAAGAATGATAAATAATTTATTTAGTTTTTAACAACGATTGTTATTAACTTTTTTTAGAACCTTATTTTGGGCTATTATTTGTTAATTCAATTTATTTAAACTCAATAAAACATTACATTTGTAAATCATATGCAAGATTTAAAAAAAATAATAAGCCATTCTAAAGAGTATGGATTTATATTTCAATCTAGTGAAATATATGATGGCATTTCTGCCATATATGATTATGGTCCCTTTGGAGTAGAGTTAAAGAATAATATTAAAAACCATTGGTGGAAATCAATGGTACAAGAACGCGAGGATATTGTTGGCATAGATTCAGCAATATTTATGCATCCAAAAATATGGAAGGCTTCTGGTCATGTTGACGCTTTTAATGATCCCTTGATTGATAATAAGGACTCAAAAAAAAGATATCGAGCTGATAGTTTAATTGAGAGTGGCCTTGAAAAATATCAACAGAAAATAAATAAAGAAATAAAAAAAGCTAAGAAAAGATTTGGTGAAGATTTTGATTTAGAAAGTTTTCAAAACACTAATCCTAGGGTTATTAAATATACCGAAAAACAAAAATCAGTTAAGCAGCAATTGGCTTCTGCTCTAGAAAGCTCTGATATGAATCAAATAAAAAGTATTATTGATGAGATGGAAATTCGCTGTCCAGTTTCAGGAACCTCGAATTGGACTGAAGTGAGACAATTTAATTTGATGTTTGACACCAGAATGGGTTCGGTTAGTGAAGAAGCGAGCAAATTGTATTTGCGTCCTGAAACTGCTCAAGGTATTTTTGTGAATTTTTTAAATGTTCAAAAAAGTGCAAGAAAAAAAATACCATTTGGTATTGCTCAAATTGGAAAGGCATTCAGAAATGAAATTGTAGCTAGGCAATTTATTTTTCGGATGAGAGAATTTGAACAAATGGAAATGCAGTTTTTTGTGCAACCCGGAGAGGAAATGAAATGGTATGAATTTTGGAAAGAAAAAAGAATGGAGTGGCACCAAAAACTCAAGTTGTCTTCAGGAGATTATAAATTTCATGACCATGCTAATTTAGCACATTATGCTAATGCTGCTTGTGATATTGAATATCAGTTCCCTATAGGATTTAAAGAGCTGGAAGGGATTCATTCAAGGACAGATTATGATTTGTCTCAACATCAAGAATTTAGTAAAAAGAAATTAGCTTATTTTGACACAGAGCTCAACAAAAGTTATGTTCCTTATGTAGTTGAAACTTCTGTCGGCTTGGACAGGCTATTTTTATCTATACTATGTGGTTCTTTTGTAGAAGAGACTATTGGCGATGAGCAACGCGTGGTTTTAAAAATACCTAAACATTTAGCTCCTGTTAATGTTGCTATATTACCACTTCTTAAAAAAGATGGATTAAATCATCTAGCAAGAGATGTGTTCAATTATTTAAAATCAAATTTCAAATGTCACTATGAAGAAAAAGATTCAATAGGTAAAAGATACAGAAGGCAGGATGCAATCGGCACTCCGTTATGCATAACTATTGATCATGAAACAATACAAGATAATCAGGTGACAATTCGTGATAGAGACACAATGCGACAAGAGAGAGTGGAAATAAAAAACTTACCTATTTTAATTAAAGAGAGGCTTGGTATTTAGATTCTACTGCACTCCAGTTGACAATTTTCCAAAAAGCGTTTATGTAGTCAGGTCTTCGATTTTGATAATTAAGATAATATGCGTGTTCCCATACATCCAATCCTAAAATAGGTGTTCCATTACATTCAGATTTCATAAGCGGATTATCTTGATTTGCCGTAGAGCAAATATTTAGAGAACCATTTTTTGAACATAGCCATGCCCATCCAGACCCAAATCGTGTTGCAGCTGCCTTTCCAAATTCAGATTTCATTTCCTCAAAGCTGCCAAAATTTTGATCTATTATTTTAGCAAAATTATCTGATGCGGTAGTTGGAGATGGACTTAATATTTCCCAAAACAAGCAATGATTATAATATCCTCCACCATTGTTTCTAATTGCCGCTGGCAGATTTTCTGTTTTCAATATTTGTTCAATTGATAAGCCTTCAAACTTAGTGTCTACTATGGCTTTGTTTAAGTTATTGGTATATCCTGCATGATGTTTAGAGTGATGAATTTCCATTGTTTTGGCATCAATGTGTGGCTCTAGATCTGCGTAATTATATTTTAATTCAGGTAATTTAAAATCCATAGTTTTTTTTTAATCTTTTAACAAAGATAATGAAGTTGCAATAATTTCATCGTTTTGATTTAAAAAGATTTGCATTTCAGACCATCCCCAGTATTGACGTATAATTAATGCAGATAGTCTAGTTATAATTTTTGATTTATGTTCATCTATTATGGAGTTTACTTGATTACTGTGTTTTATATGCCCTAATTCTAAATGAACCCATTGTTTGCTTTTTTCGAGTATTTCAGTTTGATCAGTTTCAGGTATTTTAAAATCAATAGCATTAATAGCAGACAGATTATTTCGTTTGGCATCTACATAATTAAATGCTAAATCATTAAAAAAGTCACTAATATATAAGCGCACAATCTCTGTTGGCAAAGAATCATTATCAGCCTTTATAATGTGATCAGGTGTAATTCCTCCTCCCCCATAGACTATTCTTCCGTCAAATGTTTCAAATTGATTTAAGCTATCATTTGCAGGTATATGTTCTGGGCTTCGTAAATAAGTTTCACTAAAGTATTCTGATTGACTTTCTTCATATGGTTTTTGAATACATCTGCCAGAAGGGGTGTGGTATCGGGATACAGTTAATCTTATTAATGATCCATCTTCAAGGGGAATTTGTTCTTGAACCAAGCCTTTGCCAAAACTACGTGTTCCTAGAATTAGCCCTCTCCCATGATCTTGTATTGCACCTGCCACAATCTCACTTGCCGATGCAGAACCTTCATCAATTAAAACATGAATATTTCCATTTTTGAAAACCCCAAAATGATTTGAAAAATACTTTGTTTCACTTCTTGAATTACCTTTTGTATAAACAAGCAATTTATTTGTATCAAAAAACTCATTCAATATATCTATTGCTTGATCTAGATAGCCTCCACTATTACCTCTTAAATCCAGTATTAAACTATTAATAGAGTGTTGATCTTTTAATTTCAGCAATTCTTTTTTAAATTCCTTAAAGGTAGTAGCAGAAAAACGATTTAATTTAATGTATCCTATTTTAGGTGCAATTTCATATGCGACATCAAGACTTACTAGTGGTATTTTCCCTCTTTTAATATCAATATATTTTATAATGGTGTCAGTTCTATTTTGTATTCCTATCCGGACTATTGTGCCCTTTTTTCCACGTAATTTTTTAATAACATCTTGGTTTTGAATACCAATGCCAGCAACTTTTTCACCTTCAATCATAATAATCCTGCCACCTGCTTGAACACCTTTTTTTTCGGAGGGGCCATTAGGAATTACATTAACAATTATAATAGTGTCCTGGTGTATAGAGAATTCTATGCCAATCCCCTCAAAACTGCCTTGCATCATTTCAAAAGAGGATGACACTTCATCACTATTCATATATATTGAATGTGGGTCAAGATTTGTTAATATTTGACGAATAGAGCGTTCTATTAGAGAGTCTATGTCTACTGAATCCACATAGTTTTTTCGGATTTCTTCTAAAACAGTATTAATTATATTGCTGTTTTCATTTTTCTTAAAAGAGTATGAGAAAGAATTATTATACAATACAATTGAGATTAATACTATTATAATAATCCAGAAAAAATTGCTTAATACAGACTGATCTTTATTTTGCATTGTACTATAGATTAAATCTTATTTAAATATGTTATTTCTACGC
>MDTD01036818.1_pt1 | contig 12307 bp, 7 predicted proteins | sample 811221 | NCBI WGS metagenome assembly MDTD01 (sample SAMN05326646, study PRJNA326480) | marine metagenome | isolation source: seawater | place: Pacific Ocean: South West | collected 2011 | reverse complement strand
ATTTGATTCCCAAGACTGTGATCGATAGTCTTGAAGGTGTTGAGTTTCTCAGGAAAATTGGGGCGAGGCTCCCTGAGTCGATGCGTCGACGGGTGGTGGATCTTGATCTCTACCCCAGATTTGAAATGAAGATCGTGCAGGGTTTGACGGCGGCCGAGACGGAGCACCTTGTCATCGATGTGGCAGCCTTGGAAAAGAAAGAGCGGCGGAGCGAAAAACTGATCAAGGGAGGATGGGAGCTCGTAGAGCAGAAGCCCGTCAGAGGGAAGCAGCTTCTGCGTTTTGCCAGAGAAAAGCTTTATCCGATACCTGGAATTCTTGCGGAGCTCGGCCTCTCCTATGATGAGAAGCTCGATGCCTTCAAAACAAGAATCACAAAGCAGTTCCCTGAAAAATTCGCTGAGTGGAATGAAAGAATGCCTGATTCTGTCGAGATCGAGATGGATGGTAAATTGCGCACCATTCTTGCTGATCCGGTTTCCGCTGCAGTCAGATTTGAGGTTGTCAATCAAGAGATTGACTGGTTCGACCTCAGGGTCGTAATCGATGTGCAGGGTGTAAACCTGAGCAAGGCTCAGATTCGGCAGCTGGTCGCTGCCCGCGGGGGTTACGTTCGGATGGATGACGGGTCGTGGATGCGCCTGGAGATAAAGCTCGATCCGGACCAGCGCGATGCAGTAACGCGTCTGGGACTGGATCCCTTCGACCTTTCCGGAGATACCCATCGAATGCATGCCATGCAGCTGGCTGATCCAAAGGCAGCCGAGGTATTTGATCCCAAGGCATGGAAGCGCATTAAGGATAGCGCAAAGGAGATTAATATCGAGGTTGAGCCTGAGCTTCCTGCTGAGTTGAACGCCGAGTTGCGTCCTTACCAGGTGGATGGGTTCAACTTCTTGGCATACCTCGCGACGAATCGTTTCGGAGGAATTTTAGCCGATGACATGGGTCTCGGAAAGACGGTTCAGAGTCTGGCGTACATCCTGTGGTTGCGGCAGCTTGCCAAAGGTCAGGGTAAGCATATGCCGGCTCTGGTTGTGTGTCCGAAGTCCGTTCTCGATGTCTGGGCCATGGAGGCTGAGCGCTTTGCTCCAGATCTGAAGGTCCAGGTCCTAAGGAGCCGAGATCAACTGGACGTAAAGGCATTAGAGACTGAGCTGGATGTTCTCGTCCTCAACTACGCTCAATTGAGGGTAGGGGGTGATGAACTCAACAAAGTCAGGTGGCTGGTAGTCATTCTGGATGAAGGCCAGCAGATCAAGAATCCGGATTCCAAAGCGGCCAAATCGGCGAGGGAGCTGAACGCAGAAAACCGGCTGGTTCTCACGGGAACGCCGATCGAGAACCGCCTCATGGACATGTGGTCCCTGATGGCCTTTGCGATGCCCGGTGTTCTTGGTTCGCGAGCCTATTTCAAGAAGCGTTTCGATAAGAGGAAAGATCCTAATTCCCAGAACAGGCTAGCTGCGAGATTGCGTCCGTTTCTACTGCGACGAACAAAGGGTCAGGTCGCGAAGGATCTGCCGCCTCGTACTGAGGAAGAGGTCTATGCCAACATGGACGGAATCCAGATGGAGCTTTACAAGGCGGAATTAAAACGAATCCAGAAGGCCTTGCTGGGCCTCGATTCTGACGAGGCAGTCAAAAAGAACAGTTTTGCGATTTTACAGGGTTTGATGCGGTTGCGGCAGATATGCTGTCATCCCGGTCTTATTGATCCCAAATATCTGAAGGAAGAAAGCTCCAAGTTAACTGCGCTTTTTTATCTTCTCGATCAGCTTCGTGAGGAAGGACACAAGGTTCTGGTATTCTCTCAATTCGTGTCCATGCTTGAGATTATCCGGACTCAACTGGAGGTGGACAGCCGCCCCTTCAATTACCTGACCGGTCAGACCAAGGACCGAAAGGGAGAGATTGAAAAATTTCAGACAAGTAAGGACCCCTCCGTCTTTCTTCTCTCGTTGAAGGCAGGTGGTTCAGGCCTTAACCTCACCTCAGCTTCTTATGTGATCCTGTACGATCCATGGTGGAACCCGGCGGTGGAAAACCAGGCAATTGACCGGACTCACCGTATCGGACAGAAAAACAAGGTAATCGCCTATCGACTTCTTACCAAGGATTCGGTGGAGGAGAAGATCCGGGTGCTCCAGCACCAGAAAACCGCCTTGGTGACGAATGTGCTTGGGGATGAAGGTTTTGCCAGCAATTTGGCGCTCGAAGACCTCCAGTTTATCCTGAGTCATGGAGGAGAGCTCGATGGGGAGGCAGAGGCTGGATCTTGAGCGGGTTCCTTTCGGAGTGCAGAGTGCCATCGGGGCGGTAATTAGCGCATTTTGAGCTTCCAGATGGAGTGGTCAGGCTGTGGAGATTTTGTCGCGGATTTGAGCCTCCTTTGAAGAGACGATGTAGGCTTTTAAGTTTTCCGTTGTTTGATGGCGGAAGAAGTGCTCCGTTTATATTGTGGCCAGAGGCAGGTTAAGTTGCCACCCGCTCACGGGCACAAGCTCCCATCGAAATCGTCATGAGTCATAGAAGTCGTTTCCGTTTTGTCTTAGCCGCCTTGGCGGTGTGTCTTGTCATCCCAGTTAAAGTGACAGCCAAGTCTGCTGCCGACCGGGATGTTTACAAGGGGGTGGTAGTTCCAATCCTCCGGGCCAAATGCTATCAATGCCACGCCGATGTTTCTGACAATCCGAGTGGGAAAAAGAAGATCAAGGGGAAGCTGGAGCTGACCTCCCTTGATTTGATGAAAAAAGGCGGGGACGAAGCGCCTGCCGTCGTGGCAGGCGATTTGGAGGAGAGTATTCTCCTCATGCGGATCAATCTGCCTCACGACGATGCAGAGCACATGCCCCCAGAAGGTAAGCCCCAGATTGAGGAGAATGAGCTAAAGGTGCTCGAGTGGTGGATTAAGGCTGAGTTGCCAGTGGGCAAGACCATGAAGGATGCTGGCGCGCCTGATGACGTTCTCGCAGCAGTAGAGGCTCTTCCCACCGATCAGGAAGTCAAAGAAGCGCTCGCCAAGATGTATGCCGAAGCTGGCGCTAGCGCGGCACGGCTCACTGCTGCGCGGGACGCGCTGAAGGCTCCGATCGCAGAAGTCTCCGGCCACTTTCCGAACTCGATTGGCTTCATCTCCCAGCAGGATAGCGACCTCACATTCACTGCCGTCAGCATGAGGAAAGACTTCAATGATGAGCACCTCGCCAAGCTCAGTCCCGTAAGTTCGGGTCTGGTCGACGTAAACCTGAGCGCGACATCAATCACGGATGCAGGTGCTGCGAGCCTGGGAAAAATGTCCAGACTTCGCAAGTTGTGGTTGAACGGGACCGGAATTACGGATTCTGGACTCGATGCTCTGCAATCGCTGCAGGATCTTGAGTATCTAAACCTTTATGGGACCGAGATTACTGATGCGGGCCTGAAGAAGCTTGCCGGACTGAAAAACCTCAAAAAACTGTATCTCTGGCAAACGAAGGTAACCGCGGGCGCGGTCGAGGAATTCAAAAAAACCGTCACGGATTGTGACGTGAATATGGGGATAAAGGTAGAATAGAATCGGACAGGTTTACCTGTCGCCCTGATTGTCACGAAAGCGGTCACGGAACTGCTGTCGGCGATCTGCGTCTCTGAGAATTCTTTCCTGCTGGTCCCCCGAGAGGCCGCTTCCTGGCAGCCATGCGCGAGCTCCTTCTGGATCTCTTCTTATCCAGGATCGGGCAACTCCATTCAGCGTTTCAGAGCGCATCTGATCATCAGCAATCGACCCAGCCCACTCCGCCGCCATTTGAGGATCTGACCCGTCGAGTTCATTCGCATAGCTCTTTACGGCAGCATCACGTGATTCCGATGGAGCCATATCCTGAAGGAAGTTGCCGGCAGCTACAGGGTCCTCTCTGGTCCAGCGCTCCATAGACTGGCTTATGGCGCGAGACTGGTTGGCGTCGGGAAGATCGGCGACCCATCGTACCGCCTGTTCCGGATCCTCTCGCCCCAGTTCCTCTGCCACCTCGCGGATTGCGCGTTCCGCATAGTCCTGATCGGCATGGCTTCGGACCCACTCCGCCGCTGCGGTAGGATCCTCACTCGCAAATCGGTCCGCAATTCTATCAAACGCGGATGCCTTGATGGTTCCCTCGGGCAGGTTCTCTGCCCACGCTGTTGCGGTGTTCATGCCCAGAGCGATCTGAGCAGTGGCGATGGTATCAAGCTGCCTGTCAAATGCGTAGGCTCGTCCGCGGTCGAGCCATTGTCTGCGTTCGTCCCGGGTGTCTGCATCGGCCACCTGAGCCCGTTGTATCCGGTCGAGTTCCAACACGTAATCTGTAGCTCCATCCGGGTCCGTACTGGCCATCCCGCTGACGATTCCTTGAGTAAGAACGCCCTTCACCATTTCACTGTCGATTGTAGTCAGATGCGCTTTGGCTCCTTCGGGATCCGAACTGGCCCACCCTGAGATAGCCGCAATCCCGGCTTGTGCCTGCCGCCGGGGATCACCTTCGATTGTAGCGACCGCCTCCATGGCAGAGGTGCCATCGAGTTGTCCCCAGGCCCGAAGAAATAGCGCCATTTGTTCATCAGAGCCCTGAGCTCTTCTAGCCTTGAGTTCCTCAAAGATTCCTCCTGCAGAAGAGGCATCCATGGATAAGATGAGTTCCGCAAACATACGATTTGCCAGCAGGGGATCCCGCTCGTTGAGGAACTGGCTGACAGTCACCCTTGCGCCATCTCGTCCCACACTTTGGCCAATGCGAATGGAGCTCCCGGCATTGCCGGGCGTATTCCCCAAGGAACCACTCCGGGAAATTGATCCTTTGCTTTTACTTTTCCGGATGAGGGGTTCGTCCGAGCGTGCAGCATCTCCGGTGGTGGAGCGACCAACGAGGAACGCGCCCAACGCCAAAGCGAGCCAGACGAAATTTAGAAGGAGATACTTTTTCATGGGAACTATGCTCTTGATTATATCAGCGTGCTTGAGATGGCAAATCCGCGTGAATTTCGAAGATTAGGTGGAACTAGGGTTGTTTTTTGATTTCTCTGTGGAGCCAGGCCTTTCCGTAAGTCCAGAGAGCTTCGGCAGCTCGCTTTTTGAGATCCATGGCTTGGGCGGCCTCAGCCATGGTCATCCCGACAAAGTAACGGAGTTTCACTAGCTGGGAAACCTGTGGATCTTCTCTCTCCAGTTTGTCGAGAGCTTCATGAACCGCAATAAGCTCTTCTCTCGGAGCTTTCACAATAATGGAAGACAAGGCCGAATCTAACTCGACTTTCTGTGCTCCTGATCCGCGTTTCTGACTGAGATGTTTCCGGGCGTGATCCACCAGGATGCGGCGCATTGCCTCAGCGGCGGCCCCGAAGAAATGATTCCTGTTCTGCCAGGATCCGGAGGCGGATTTCTCCAGTCGTATCCAGACCTCATGTACAAGCGCGGTTGCCTGTAGAGTATGGTCTGATCGCTCACTTGCCATTTTGCTTCTAGCAAGCCGGCGCAGCTCGTCGTAGACGGCAGGAAGGAGATCTTCTGCTGTGCACGTTCCTTCTTCCAGGCGGCAAAGGATGCGAGTAACTTCGTCCAAACTTGTTTCAGGTTCCGAAATCGCGCAGGCCCTGTCAATTAGACAGCATGCAAAGAGTTTTGGCGGGGAAATGGCTAAATTGCTGCATTCATTTGATGTAAGAAAGTGGTAGACTTCTTATCTCGGGAGGATGGAATTCATACACGGCCCCGGGCGTCTGTGGCCTCAATGTATCGTTCTTCAAAGTGAGTCAGACCGAAGGTGAGGAGATGCACCCTGTCAACAGGGTGCGCGAGATATTCACCGCTGTGATTTCTTGTGAGAATCCCGATGCAAAGGAGGATCTGCTCACACGGGAGTGCGGTGCTGACCATGGTCTGCGCGAAGCCGTTGAGTCGTTGCTTTTTGAATCAACCCAGGCAGGAAGTTTTCTGGAGCGGCCGGCGGTCGAAGATCCAACCAGAGAACTGAAAGGTACGGTAGACGTTGGTGCTGGTGAGGGACCGGGTGACCGTATCGGACCTTATCTTCTTCAGGAAATGGTTGGAGAGGGAGGAGGCGGCAGGGTGTATAAGGCGGAGCAGCAGGAACCCGTACAAAGAACGGTCGCGCTCAAAATCCTTAAGCTCGGCATGGACACCCGGAGTGTCATTCGCCGGTTCGAAGTCGAAAGACAGGCTCTGGCCGTGATGGATCATCCACATATCGCGAGAGTTCTGGATGCGGGCGCAAGCCCTGATGGGCGTCCTTACTTTGTCATGGATTTTGTCGAGGGGACAAATATCACAAAATACTGTGACGCAAAGAAGCTGTCTCTAAGAAATCGGATCGTGCTCATGCTTAAGGTGTGTCGAGCAATCGAGCATGCGCATCAGAAAGGGGTTATCCACAGGGATTTAAAACCCTCAAATATTCTTATTGTAGAAGGCGATAGCGGGCCAGTTCCGAAGGTTATCGATTTTGGAGTGGCGAAGGCAGTTGATTCACCTGACGTGGACGTCCTCGTGACCATTCACGATACGGTCGTCGGAACTCCAATTTACATGAGTCCGGAGCAAGCCTTCCGCGACAAGGTCGATATTGATACGCGGAGTGATGTATATTCTCTTGGTGTCTTATTGTATGAGTTGCTAACCGGTTTTACCCCTCTTGACGCCGATCGGGTTAGAAAGCTTGGTATTGAGGGAATTCGCAAAGCTCTCCAGGAGGCTGAGTCATGTAGGCCTTCTCTTCGGTTGCGTCATCTGGATGGTGAAAACCGTATTCGGATCGGGAGTGAACGATCGTCGTCTCCCGCGAGATTAGAGGCCGAGATTCGAGGGGACCTCGACTGGATCGTTATGAAGTCTCTTGAGAGAGACAGGGCAAAGCGCTATGGCGGTGCAAGTGAGTTTGCAGCCGATCTTGATCGCTATCTGAGGCAATTACCGGTCCTTGCAAGTCCACCTCGTGCTGCCGACCGGATTGGCAAGTTTATCAAAAGGCACAAGACGCCGGTAGTGGTATCGGCAGCATTGCTGATCGTTCTGATTGGAGGAGTTATTGTGAGTATGCGGCAGGCCCTGAGGGCAACTCTTGCCGAACAAGAGGCACGAGAGGCTCAAAGGCAAACATCATTTGCATACGAAAGAGCCCTTCGCGACAGGGAAGAAGCTATCAGGAGTGAATCGATGGCCAGACTTCATGAGTATGTGGCTGATATCAATGTGGGGTATCACGCGGTGGAGGATGGTCATATCGCAAAAGCCCTGAGCCTTCTGGAAAGGCAGTTGGAATCCGATCCTTCGGGAGATTTACGCGGATTTGAGTGGCGTTACCTTGCATCTCTCTGTCTTGGTGCTCCTCATCGAACCCTTTCCCGCCAGGCTGCCCCTGTCCATTCTCTCTCCTTCTCTCAAGATGGGAGATTACTTGCCGTGGGAACCAGAGAATCCGTTCAAATATGGGACTTGGAATCGGAAGAGCCTCTGATTTCCGTGGCAGGTCCAGCCTCGGCTGTCGTCTTTCTTGAGGGAGATAAGGAATTCGTCGTTGCTAACCGCAGCGGAGTCGCTGTGTATGATCTTGAGAGTGGCGAGGTGCTCCGTGAGTTGATCGGACAGGTCGGGGGAGGTGCTGTCAGCCTTTCTCCAAGCCATGGACTTCTCGCTACAAGTGGAGGAGGTGGTGTCACCCTATGGGATACCGAGAGCTGGCAATCGATTCGACAGTTTCCGAATGTAAGTGGTCCGCTCGCGTTCTCCGACGATGAACAGGTTCTGGCTACCGGATCACCGGAGGGAATCGTGTTGTGGGGAGTGGACAAGGAAGAGCGGACCGTTCTCGAGGATTCGGCTGCCCCTTTGCGGGGTTTATTTCCGGGGGGCAGCAGAATACTATTTTCGCCCTGTGGTCAATTTCTCGTGGCTCCTCACGTGGAGAAATCGGAGCTCGGAATTTTCTACCTGGGAATCTGGGAAGTTAATACCGGGCAGGAGCTAGGGTTTCTCCCCAGTAGTCCAGCGGACGAGGGGCACTCGGGAATGATAACCGCCCTTGCGTCGGATTGGGACGCTCAGGTTATTGCCTCAAGTAGCTGGGATCATTCTGTGCGGCTCTGGGATCTTCAGGAAAGACGGCTTCTCCGTTCTCTTCACGGGCATCGGGGTGAGGTGTGGGCCACGGCGCTATCGCCGGAGGGGAACCTGATTGCAAGCGGGAGCAAGGATGGTGAGGTCAAGGTGTGGCCGGTAACAGGGCCTGCTGAGGCGGAAGTCTTGGAGGGTCAATGGAAGCCTCTTAGCTTTTCGCGGGATAGCCGTTATGTTGGTGCACTTAATCGAAAAGGAATAGTTGCGATTGTTAATCTGGACACCCGGAAAGTTGTTCATGAGGTCGAGGTCGATTCGTCAAACGAGCGTTACTCTCGTTTTGTTTCTGCAATGACCGATGACCTGGTCGTTCTCGCGGAGGCGTTGCCTCAGGGGAAGGTGAGAATCAGGAACTTGGACAAGGGTGAGGTTGTAGCAGAATTTGAGAGTGGGAGTTCACGGGTTGACCAGATCGTAATAGCTCCCGATGGACTCACCATGGTGACAGTGGGTTGGCGGGATGACCTGGCATGGTGGGATATGAAAGATCTCTCTGCGCCAATTGCCCGCATCGTCGGTCGGCAGGCAATCTTTTCAGCTGACGGTAAGACCCTTGCCACCGTGGAGAGGGGAGGAGGTAGTGTGATCTGGGATACCAGCCGAAGAGCAGAGCGGCTTCGGATTGAACACGGGGATCAGTCCTTCGGATCAAGTATTGCGATATCGCCTGAGGGGACCGTGCTTGCGCTTACCTTTGGTATTGATGATTTTGAAAACGCCGTAAGCCTCTGGGATACGGCGACTGGAAGGCATTTAGGATCCTTGCAGGGGCACAAGCAGGCAATCTGGTCGGTGGCGTTTTCCCCTGATGGTCGAACTCTCGCGTCTTCCAGTGCTGATGGAAGTCTCAGGTTGTGGAATGTGGAATCAAGGAGGGAGTTAATGTCTCTCGAAGAGGGTGGAGCCGGTCTCGCTCATCTGAGCTTTTCTCCTGATGGGTCTTTTCTTGTTGCAGGAACTCCTCCTTTTGCCGGGTCAGGTCAGATTCGCATCATTCATGCGCCTCCCATTAAGGCAGAGGGATCCGCGAGACAGATTATTCCGTGATCTTGGACGTTGCTGGCAGGGAAATTCCAAAAAGAGAAGCAATGTTGTCAATGAAGACAGTATGTTGCTGCGGCACAGCACGGTGCCACTTTGTGAGATACTCCCCGAAGGTTTCTCCTTGAGGGGAGGGCGAGGAGTTTAGCCAGCGTATGGAATTCCATTGCTCTGGATTTCTCTCGAAGAGGGTGAGAAGGACGAGAGCGATAGCACCATTTTTTTTCCGATCAGTAGGATTCTTACAAAGATGGGCAGCATGTCTTTGGTAGTAATCCGGTAATCCTATCCGTAGGATTTCGACATAGTCTTCCCGTCCTTTTTGAATCGTATCGGCGTAGTCCAAGAGAGCCGGAGCGTAGCTTCGCCAGTTGCCGTAAGGGGGTGTGGTCCTCCAAACTCGTGACATTGCCCGCAGGCAGTAGAGAGAGGCTGTCTCGCAAAGAGACTCCTCGAACCATAGATTCCCTCGAAAATCATTCTCGTATCCACAGAGCACGTGGCAAATTTCGTGAGAAAACTGGTAGGCGTATTGCGCCCAGAAGGTTTTTTCAGTGGACAGTTTCACCTGAAATTCACCTTTCTCGCCTCGCTTAAAGAGGGCAATTGGGCCCTGACTGCTCCTGCTGACCTGCACTGTAAGTGCTGGCACCCCCTGCATTTGCTTAAGCAGCTGATCTCCCGCTGATCGGCAGACGGCTTCAATATCTGCCCTCGACGCATTAAACTCCTCAGGGTTGATCTTGATTTTGAGAGCCTTTGTTGAGTCCGCATGGCAAATGCTCGCGGTGCAGCTCAGGAGGACAGCGAGAGCTACTGACGCAGTCGGTATAATTTTCATTTTGGATCGGGTGACAGCAGCGCTTACACGTCTCGTGAATCTCAGTAAGCTCCCCGGATGTGTTGATGAACTTCTTCCCGATAGAACTGGCGGAGGGCCAGATGAAGATCTGATGAGAGGGGAGGCAGCTTGGTGACACAAGCGTTCTCGCTGGCTTGAGCGGAAGAGCTCGCTCCGGGAATGATAACGGACACTGCGCTGAAATCTAAAATCCATCGGAGGCTCATTTGAGCCATCGTCATTCCCTCTGGGACTAAGCTTCGAAGATGATCAGCAAGTTTTAGACCTGTGTCGAATGGGATTCCTGCAAACGTCTCTCCGACATTAAAATGTGCCCCATCCCGATTAAAGTTTCGATGGTCATCTTCCCCGAACACTGTTTCAGTTGTGAACTTTCCACTGAGCAGTCCGCTTGCCAGCGGAAGCCGGACAATGATACCCACCCCAAGCTCCTCTGCCCGGGGGAACAGCTCATCGATAAGCTTTTGCCTGAACGGATTAAAGATTACCTGAAGGGAGACCAAATCACTATGTTGCAGGCAGGTTAGTGCCTCCTCAACGCTTTCTACGCTCGCGCCAAAGTTTTGTATCAGCCCCTCTTCCTTCAGCTCTCGGAGCCAGTCAAAGACTGCTCCGTCGAGGAGAATCGAGTGAGGAACGCAGTGGAGTTGAAGGAGGTCAAGGTTTTGCACCCCAAGTCTCTCGATGCTTTCCAGAGTAGACTTACGGAGGTTCTCTCGGCTGTAGCCATCGGGGTAAACCTCTCTCCCGGTTTTTGACGCAACTGTAATTCCCTCGCCATGCTTTTTGAGAAATGCGCCGATAAGCGACTCACTCCTTCCATTGCCATAGACGTTCGCGGTATCAAAAAAGTTCGTTCCACTATTTTTGGCTGAGGAGAGGATCTCGTGCGCGGTGGTCTCAGCGAGTGGTCCAAATTCGCTTCCGCCGAGTTGCCAGCATCCGAGTCCGATCTCACCAACGGCGTATCCATTCCTTCCGAGAGAGCGTGTGTTCATGGTTGCGGTGACGATGAGCCTGACGGAACAATTCGCAAGAAGGTAGTAACAAGAATCAGGGTGGAGTTCTGCACCTTCAAGCAAACGGGCCGCAGGGAAACTGCGGCCCGTTTGCGTAAAGAATTATCCGGAAGCTTGGATTACTTGTGGTCGGAAGGCTTCACGCCCTTTTTAAATCCGTTAAAACTGTAGAACGTAGGGTTGTATTCCCCGATCGGCGTAACGTTCGCCTTGCCGTCGATTTTGTCTTCCATCCCGAGGCCCCAGAAGACGCCGTTTACGATCATGCGTCGAAGACCCTCACTTTTAAAGTCAGTTGCGGCTCCCATAGTCGTGCAAAAGAGCCTGTTGGTGTTTCCCTCGGGGTTTTTTAATTCGCGGGTCCAAGCTACAGGCATGGCTGGCTCGTTCACGTCCTGGACCTTCCCCGTGGCGCGGTTTTTCTTCTTCTTTCCGGTCACAGGCTTCGAGTCCGGCTTAAGGGAGTCGGTAACCAAACCACGCATTAAAATTGTGGCGTCGGCAGGCGGGGCTGCTTCGTAGGTGTCACTATCCGCGAAGACATCGGTTGCGCCCTTGAGAATAGGATGGTTTTTGTTGCTTTCCTCCACAACCCCACGACAGCCCTCACGCTTGTGACCGCCCCAGTGGCTTACCCAGCCTTCGCCGAGGACCTTCTTGCCAAAACTGTTGAAGTCCCGGTAGGACCCTTGCCGTAGCTGAAATGCATGGGTGCTGGTTCGCAGTCCAATGATTGGTACTCCGCGGTGGTAGGCGTCCACGAAGTGCTTCATGTCCTCGTCGGGCCAGTTACGGAACCGAAGGGCAATGATGATAAGGTCGGCTGAGGCCATCGCCTTGGAGTCGGTGACACTTTTCTGGTTATTGGGATCGATTTCACCCTTGTCGTTTACGGAGAAGAGAACCGTGCAATCAAATCCGTGACGGTCAGCAAGAATACGGCCCAGCATGGGGAGGCACTCTTCCGAGCGGTATTCTTCATCGCCACTTACAAGGACGACGTGCTTGCCTTTCCCTGGGCCGGCTTTCCCTTTGTAATGAACGGAGAGGTGATGATCAGCCTGCGCTGCGGAGAGGCTGAGCGCGGTGGCGGTGCCAAGAAGGAAAATATGTTTTAGGAAGTTCATGGATCAAAGGTTGGTCTAGTTGCAACAGGCTGCACACCCGCTGACAGGTAGCAAGATTTCAATGACAGGATTCCGAGTGTTATCACGTAGTCCTTTGAGGCCTTGCGAAGCT
>MDTD01155648.1_pt1 | contig 12310 bp, 18 predicted proteins | sample 811221 | NCBI WGS metagenome assembly MDTD01 (sample SAMN05326646, study PRJNA326480) | marine metagenome | isolation source: seawater | place: Pacific Ocean: South West | collected 2011 | reverse complement strand
AATTACCAGATTCACTTTTAGATAGCTTAATTGATAATGTCAGGTTGTTTTGAGAAAACAAAAAAGAGAAAAATAATATTATGATTATATTGAATTTTTTCATTTTCTAAAAGTCGTCACCTATTTATTTTTTGATCTCCACTCTCCAAGCAAATCGAGAATCTTTTGTGCATTTTGTCTTTCAATAGGGTCTTTTAGTACATTTAGCCTAGAATTCCACTTCTTATATTGCGACACAACATACTTTCTTTTTTCTTTGTAGGGCAATTTAGGATCAATACCTAATTTAATTTCTAAATTTTCAAGTGAATTGTCTCCATCATCAGATAATTTTATCAGATACTTATCTTTTAAAGCAGTAAATGTATTATCTGATTTTTTTATTCCTATACCACTTGCTATGACATCAATCATTTTAATTTCTTTTGATTCAGCTTTATCATCTGCTGATAAAATTTTCATGCACAAATCAATAATTTCATACTTCTCATCGTTATTAAAATCTTTTTTAATTATTGACGCAATTTTTTCCACTGGGAATTGACCACTTGATAATATTGCAACTCCATCACTTAGAGCTTCATCCATTTGCAATTTATAGAAATTTTTTGCGCCAAATTTTGACAAATCTGCCTTATTTTTCATAAAAGATTTTATAATCTTACTTTCTTCATTATCTATTTTATTATTAGTTAATGCCATCATTACAGCCATTTTTATAGTTAATTCTTCTTTGTATTCGTAATTAATAAAATCTTCTGAATTTATATTAGATTTGAGACTACTTTTTCCAGAAAAAGTTGCACTCTTTAAAAATGGCTGTATTCCTCCTTCAACTACATTTGATTGGAAAAAATTTCCAGCAGCAACAGACGTATCATAAATAAACTTAAGAATTGAACTTACTATCCAGTAAATTATATATAGAATAATTCCAATAAATACTAAATATTCCATTTTTTAAATACTTATTCTTCCTCCGATGAAGATGAATTATCGTTATCTGGCTTTTTTTCATCTGATAACATTGATATTTGTCTGCTGACTTTTGTACCTGATTTATCGTGAACAAATTCACAATCCATGGTTTGATTAGCATTATAAGAATAGGTTACCGTCACAGTCTCACCTTTCATGCAATTTACAGGCAAAGTCATGCTTTCATTACCAACAACATCCACAAAGTCGGGATCTGTTTCTGCATTTACACATTCAGTTATTGAGCAATCAATTGATTCTTGATGATCAGTAACTGTGGAATATTTCTTTGAAATTGAACATGGTATCTTTGTATCTTTTCTAATAATAATACTATTCAATATTTTTTCTGAACCAGATGCGCTATCAATTGCAAATGTACCATAGTTTTTTGTACACACATCTCCAATTGCAAATGCGTCCACGGCAGCTTTTTGATTTATATTTAAGTACTCAGGATTATTTTTTGAAGCATATATTGCTGCACCTAATGCGACTGACTCATCTGGATTACCAAAAAGTACTGGAGTACTTCCAGTCAAATCAGCAATCGAATTTTGAATAAATGGCACCCTCGATGTTCCTCCAACAAGTATGACATCTTTTATTTCGCTAAAATCTAATTCCAATGTTTCTAAAGCTGATTCAATAGCCATTAAAGATTGGTCCACAAGAGGTGATATTACTTCTTCAAATTCAAGCCTAGTAATATCAATTGAAATATCATCAATAAAAATAGTTACTTCATCCAATGATGATAGATCAATCTTGTATCTTTCTGCATCATTTAAGTCAAATTTTGAACCATGAAGTTTATTTCCAGATAATTCTTCATATTTTTTTTTAACTAGATTTAATAATTCTGCATCTAAATCCTTGCCGCCTAACTTTTGGACACCTTCTGATGTTCGCACTTCTACTTCATCTTTATTTATTTCAGCTACGGTACAATCGAAAGTACCTCCACCAAAATCGTATATAATATAGTTACCGCTATCTGTTCCTCCTTTCAATTTGGCATAAGTGAGCGCTGCAGCTGTTGGCTCATTAATGATGAATTCAACATCTAAACCAGCCATTCGTGCTGCTTCCATAGTTGCTTCTCTCTGATCATTTCCAAAATTAGCAGGAACTGTAATAACTGCAGAAGCAATAGTAGCACCACAAAACTTTTCGACATCTGTTTTAATCTTATTTAAAATTAAACTACTTATAGTTGTAGGAGTATGCTCTTTTCCATCAATTTGATAAGTCTTGTCAGAACCAATAAATCTTTTGACTTCATCAACTACGTTGTCAGGTCTAACAAAGAGATTGTTCTTTGCTGCTGCTCCAACAACAATTTTTTCACCATCAATCATTACAACAGAAGGTGTTATATTTTTTCCATTTGCATTAGGAATCATTACTGGCTTTCCAGAATCATCTAACATTGCAGCTCCACTAAAGGTAGTTCCTAAATCAATACCTACTACTACTTTATTCATTTTTCTTATCCTTTATATAAAATTCTACTACAGCTTTCTTTAAAATGTATACGTTTTCATCTAAACCTTCAAATAGATAACCATCTTCAATAATATTTTTAATTGTTCCCACTAAAGAAGCGTCTTCAGCTATAACTGAATTTTGTGGGAGTAAATCTACTTCATTTGGACTTATATCATCAACTGATGATCCTATGTTTATGTCAACTTTCTTGACTCCTTCAGTTTTAAAAACATAATCTAATACCTTTAAAATATTTTTCGATGAAGCAACAACATCATCTGAAATATTAACTGATGATGAGCTGTTGTTGTTTGGATTAGTATAAAATTTAATCCTCTTTTTTAAATCAAATAGTTTTATAATTATTTTCTGTTTAATTGAGTTGTCGTAACCTTCTTTAAATCTCTCAAGATCTTTATCTTGTTTTTCAATCATTTTTTTTAAAGGCGTTAGTGAATCATATATGTTGTGAAAATACTCAGCATTTTTATTTACTGTAGAGCTTAAGGTGCTATCGAAGCTTTTAAAGTTGTCAGAAATTGAATTTTCTAAACTTTCAAGATTTTTTTTAGTCTTCTCGACATTATTGTTAAAAACCTCTAAATCTTTATAAAACTGATCAGGCAATAAAATCGACTTATCATTCAGACGCTTTCTCCAATCCCATGCTCTATAAAGCAAATATATTAAACATCCATTTAAAATGATTAATAAAACTATAAGAAAAAAAAATAACGAATTCAAATCTACAGCCTATAAACCTTTGAACTCATTTGCTTCTTTTTTTCTATCTTTTCGGGTTTTTTTTGGTGTTCCTCCCTTAGACTTAATTAAAGTGTTTTTAATTTGATCTATAAGATTATCGTCCATATCCTTAATAGATGTATCTTCCTCATCACACCAAATAAGTTTCGAAGAATCAATATTTGATTTGATATCTGAATCAAATACCACACTTTTCTTTTCCTTAGATTTTGGAGGTTTAAATTTTGCACTAAAATTTTTAATAGCAATATTAGGATCTACTTTGTCAAAATTAATTGAATCTACAGTTTTTCTATCTCCATTCATCGATAGCAAAACTATATCAGCAGGATTACCCGTCATAGGATCAGAACCAAGAACAGTGACTTCTAATTGAACCTCTTTTACATTTGATGCATTGAATGCAGATTTTAAATATGCGATTCCTACTGATGAAACTATTGCTTTAAAAACCCTATTTCGCTCAGTATCTGAAATAGAATATGTAGAAATATTTCCACCTCCTCTTGACAGCCTTTTCCATTCAGCTGGCAAGAAATTAAAAGAATAAGGAAGTTGCACCATCATTGTCATTTTTGAAGCAGATATGTCAAATCCTACATTAATAGATGACATAGCATTGCCATTTTTAAATAAAGATATATCGTCATGATACAAAAACTCTAATGGATACATAATTTCAAGAGCTTGTGGTATAACTTTTTTGTCAAGCTTTTCTAGCTTCTTAAACCATTCAACTCTAGCTTTATCTGTTATAGCAAAATCTTTTTTAGCTTTTTCTTGAGCTTTTTCTTGAGCTGCTATATGGTCAGCTTTTCTTTTTTCTTCGGACTTTTTAAAATTCTGTTGCTCTTCTTTTAGTTTATCCTCCGCACTTTGTACATCCGGTTTAAGCAATTTTGCTTTTTCAGTATTTTTTTCAAGAAAAGCTTTGTACTTATCAGCTTCTTTATTTAACAACCAAAAAATAAAAAAACCTGATCTACCCACATGTTTAAGATATTGCTTAATACTAAATTTTGACATTTTTAGCGATTTATTATAATTAGTTTTTAATTTTTTAATCTCATTTTTTATGTCATTAAATGTTGGTACTTTTTTTGGAATAAATGGTGTTTTCTTTAAATCTGGAGTCATATCTATACTAGCAAGTCTCTTTGCACTCTGAGCCCCTAAATAAACATAAGGATGTTTACTTTCTAAATGTAAATTCTCAATAGCTTCCATAGCAGTTGAGTAAGCAGCATCCAATTTTTTTGACTTTTTTGCAGTATCAGCTTTTTCGCGTTCGCGAACTCTTCTTTCTGCTTCTCTTCTTGCAGCTGTTCTAGCTCGACTAGCTGCTTGTCGTCTTTCTTTTTCAGCCTCTCTTTGTCTTCTTTCAGATGGAGTTAATCTTCTACCCATTATCTTTCCTTTCTTTCAATTCATTATTCATAATTGTTATTTCTTCGAGAATTCTTTCCATTGTAGCTTCTTCTTCATCATTAGCAACTAAGTCAACAATAACACCCACAATTAAATTTAATAAAATAAAAGTATTAATTATTATAAAAATAACAAAATATATCCAACTATATGGCATTTGACTCATAGTTGACGCAAGTAGATCTGGCCAAGCTTCTCCAGTAGCTACCTGAAAAAGAGTTAACATTGAAAGGCCAATATTTTCCCAATGCATAGGATCAACCTCTGAAAAAAGAATGCTACCAACAGCTGCAAACATATACATTTCAATAAACATAAATAACGAGACGTACGATACTTGTGGAATGGCTTTTAATATAGTTTCAATTATCTTTCTGAATTCAGGGATAAATGTTATCAATCTCATAACTCGAAAGACTCTAATCAACCTTGCGAGTAAAACTACATCAGTACTTTCTAAAGGAATTAGACTAATTGATACTATAATAAAATCAAAATTATTCCATCCTTTTTTGAAAAAATCTAAAATTCTTTCTTCAGCTCCCATTCGAATTAATATTTCAAATAAGAAAATAACTGTAATTACATAATCCAGCCAATTTAAGACAGAAAGTAAATAGGAATATTCGTGAATTGGATAAGTTTTTATACCAACACTTAATGCAGACAATACAATTACACATATTATTGATGCATTAAAAAAATTAGTATCTCTAATTCTTAAAAATATTTTCTTCATAATTTGCTTTGATTTTTTTTTATTAAAAAATTACAAATTGATTTAATCAAAAAGAGTTTTTCTGATAATTTCTAGCTGTCCTTCTTCAAAATCTTCAAGTTTAGATCCAGAATCTGATGCATTAATTACTTCTTTGTAGAAATTCATCATAAATTCTTTAACCGAATCTGGAGCTAAATTTTTCATTCTTTTGTGAAAACGAAGATCAAATACAATTTGCTTAGGATAAGTACCATCATAGAATTGTACTTCTTCTGAACAATCAACAGTATATTGATCATGTGCAGCTTCAAATATTTCTTCAGCATCAATTTCATCAACGACACCATCTCCATCAATATCATCACCTGTCATTTCAATAACTTTAAATATTCCTGAATGAATAACTTTTCGTTCAGCTTCGGTCATTTGGGCTGCGCCATCTATAACGCCCTCCATATTTGGCTGCTGACCATTATATGCAAGGTAAATTCCCATATAGGCTAAGCCAAATGGTAATTTATCTTTATCAATACTCATTTTTACTATTCTCCATAAAGTAGCTTTCTCCAACTCTCTACTTGTCCAGCTTCAATCTCTTCAACTTTAGAGCTTGATGATGTAGATGCATCTTTTATTCCTTCATAAAATTTCATTATGAAATCTTTAACTGAATCTGGTGCATTAGCTTTCATACGTGTGTGAAAATCAACATTAAATACTAAAGTATTTTTATACATTTCACCATCAACTTCTTGCTCAGAAACAACGTCAAGTACATATCTATCATGCGCTGCATTAAAAATCTCTTCAGCATCATTATCATCAACGACTCCATCTCCATCAATGTCATCACCTGTCATTTCAATAACTTTGAGTATTCCTGAAAGTATATATTTTCGTTCAGCTTCGGTCAATTGGGCTGCTCCCAAACCTTCGTAACCTTCTTCATTTGGTTCTAAACCATTATAAGCAAGGTAAATTCCCATGTAGGCTAAGCCAAATGGTAACTTATTTTCATCAATATTCATTTTTTTCTCCTTTTTTATTATCCATAGAGTCTAAATAACCCACTTCCCTTTAATGTAACTCTTGATTTTCTCTTAACATGTGATCCAAAGAGTGGAATATTCCACTTAAAAAGCCCGAGATCTAAAGTATAACTAGCATTTAATCCTCTTTGAGATGCTGTCCAATTAAATCCACCACCTTTCTTATAATTTTTATTTCCTACATATCTCCAACCCACTACTAATCCTCTTCTTTTCCGTAGAGATTAACACTTTTAACTTGAGAAACAGTGATAGAAAAATTATCATGGCTTAATTCTGCGCTATCAACTAATTCAATATCTATTTGTTCGCATAGTTTTTGCTCTTGTTTTTGATCTAAGCTTTCTTGAATGATGACCGAACCGTCTATTCTTCCGTCATCAGAATAATGAAGGTCAATTCTTCCTATTAAAATATCTTTTTCTGAAAGAATTCCCCATACTTCAGATGTTCTTGTTCTAATTAATCGTATAAAATTAAACATATGATTTTTTTTTATTAATCGTTTTTTTTAAACTCTTAAAATATATACACTAATTGAATGAACATACAATAGTAAATGTTTAATTATTTATTTCTAATATAAGGAAACTTTAATCGCATCCATAATTCTTGACCTTTTTTAGTTCTATAAATGTTTTCTTCAATAATATAATCATAATTCTTATTTCTAAGATTTTTCTTAATTTTTTCAAGCCTCGAAGGGCTAATACCTGCAGCATTTCTTCTTTTATTTTTTCTAAATTTTTCCCATCCTTTTGCGTTAGAAGATCTTTGATAGTTTCCATTAAAAAATGCCAATAATTTTATTGTTAAGTCATCCTCTGACATTGAAGGGCCATTATTTTCATTAAAATATTTATTGACAAATTGAATCAATAAATGTCTTTCATTTTTTGAATTCCAATTCCAGGTCTTTGTAGAATTGGTAGATTTCTTCTTTGATGATCTATTAGATTTCTTATTTGATGAACTAGCAGATTTCTTATTCGATGTCCTTGAAGATTTCTTTTTAATTTTAATCAATTTATCATTTTTCTCATCATACTTATAATTTAGGTTTATAGATTTGTCATATGAATAATCTTTAATCTTGAATTTGCTGAATTCTCTATCTCTATTTTCCCGAAACGATTTAAGCTTAGCTGCTTGTCTGTCTAATTCATCACTACCAATACCCCAATCAGTATTTCCATTTCTTAACCTATCATTACCAGAAAAATTTCTTGTAGCGCCAATCACATTATTTGAAGTATAAAGTCTTATTTTATACCTTGTTTTTAGCTTGATATATTTAGTAAAGTCATCATCGTTATCATATACCTCTACCCTAAGAATACGGTTATCTTCATCAAATATTGCTTCATATAAAATTTCATCTTTTCCACTATTGGGTATTATAACAAAAAAAGAAAGAGCCATTAATTTCCCTGAAGGATAAAAATTCTCGACCAATGCATAAATTTGTTTATCATGATATCTCACCAAGTTATCTTTGTTGACAGAAAACGTGCTTCTTCCGTAGTCGTTACTCCAATAAAAGTTTTGATGATATTTCTGTTGATTTGGCCTAAAACGATAATCAGTTGAATAAAGTGCTTTGCCTGTCCAATCACCGATATTCTCTGAAGCAAAAAGAGGCTCACTATAAGGAACATATTCATTATTGATAATTTTATACTTATTTATTCTATGATCATTATTCGATTCATTCTCCCAATCAATCATGTTGACTTTGATATATTTTTTTGGATTAGTAATAAATTTTTCTTTTTTATTGCTATCATAAGTCCAATGTCTTGTTTCAATAAATTGTTTTTTGATAATTTTAAATTCTCTTTTAGCAAAATCTGTATATGAACCAATCGCCAGTGAATCTCCTTCAACTTCAAAATGATAAAACTCTTGGCCATTTGGAATAAACTCAGAAATGTGTTCAAAAAATTCATTTTGGATATTATAATACTGCTTATCTTTAAAAGCAGCCTTCTGATATTCGCTTATGATATAGTATAGTGCACCACCAACCATAAATAAGAAAAGCCAATTAGAAAAGAATGCAAAAAAGTTATATTTTTCAACTTTCATATATCGTCTTCCCTTTCTTAAAACTAATTTCGGATTGACTCGTTAAGAATAAATTATTTTTCACATAAACAAAGAATTGCCATAATACAATGAAAGTAAAATATAAATTACGGCAAAAAGAAAAATCCAATTAATAGCAAATGCAAAAAAGTTATATTGTTCTATTTTTTTTGACATGCTTTAAAATAGATATTTTTAAATCAAAAGTACAATTTTTTTACAACCCTTTAAAATCTTCTGCATCATCAGTATTTAAGTCAACAGAAACCTCTTCAATTTCGTCACCTTCTAAATCTTCATCAGACTCTATTTCATCTTGAGATAATTGATTGTTAAATCTTGAAGAGGAAACTGAAGGTTGGCATGCAAGATAAAGTACCCAAAATGCTCCTATACCAGTAAGAGTCCATAATAGATGCCATCCACTTTTATCAACATCATGCATTCTTCTAATTGCTAAAGCTATCCCTGGAATTAGCACAGCAATACTGTAAACTACGTCTGGTATTGAACCTTCTCCAAAGATTAACATAATAGTTAATGCAAAGATCACATTCCATAATGTAAAGTACCAATATTCTGGTCTATTAGACACTCCCTGAAAATCTGAAATTCTTTGAAATGCCATTGTGTAGTAGTTAAAACCCATTTTTATATTCCTTTCTTTTTTTATATAATTATTTAAAATTCATGAACGGTTTTTTTAATATGCTTCTTTCCTCAGGCTGTTATAATAGTCAATATCATCATTTGCCCACAAATATCTTTTTGAAGAGTTTACCCAATTTTTTGAATTAACAGTGTTGCTAAAATCTCCAACAGCTTTATAAAATATTGGACTTCCAGATGGAGTAAAAAATATTTTTCTAGCATAATCTTCGCTATCAACTCTTCCAACAAAAGTTTCATTTATAAGAAGCTTTTCATCAGATCTTAATAAATTACCAAAATTATATAATCTCATATCTGTTCCAATAGAATAAACATTATTACTATGATATCCTCTATAATAAGTAATTGCAAAATAATTAATATCATTAAAAATGAAGCTTAAGTTACGTGCTACTTTATTTTCTAAGTAAATACCATCTAAGTTAAATACAATATAAGTCTCATTTTTATTTACATTTCCTCTATCATCAGTAAAATAAATTTTAATGTTATTATCTGAAGAATATATATTTCTATATTGCGAAGCCTGAGATGGTGAAATTGATTTTGAATCAACCAAAAGAGAGTTTGCAATTATATTTTCATCTGTAAAAATAAGCTTTGGATTTCTTGAGGTAGATATAAATTGAGCAAAGTCAAAAACTTGCCTTATTTCTACTTTATTGTCATTGATGATATTCAAATAAAGATTCTGATAAGGAAAATCAGCATTTGATATAAAACGATTACTTTGATCTATAAAATATTGATGAAATTTGGAAAATTTTTCAACTTTTTGTTGTTCAATAGATGAAGCAATAGAAGTGTAAGCAAAGGGAGAAACGATGGCTATTAAAAAAAGCCAATTTGATGCAAATGCAAAAAAATTATATTTATCAATTTTCATATGTCATTTTATTCTAAATCTTCAATTGGGGTATCCCAATCAATTGATTCAGTATTATTCTGTTTATCTGAATTAGGTTTTTTGTTCTTTTCTAATCTCGCCTTATCCAAGTCAATACCTCTCTGCTCTGCTTGGAAGCGAACTGAGGCCTCTTTCCATCTTTTAAGTGCAATTAAACTAACAGAAATTAAAACTATCCAATAAATTGGGTTGTCTTGACTCATCGTAATGTCGAGAAACCAATCTAATCCAGCTAGCATCCCAACAAACAAAACTAAACCTAGAATATAGAATGCAATCCAATAGCTTGGCGAAAAATTTCCATGCCTTAAATCAAAATTTGTATTTCCAAACAACCAACTCATAATCTTTATAAAAATAGTAACAAATAACTTTACAAAGTATTTTTTTTAAAAAATCTTGTTTTTGTTATAATATTTTTTTTTATGCTCAATTTCTTTATTAATTGCTTTAAAAATTCTATCCAATGAAAGAATAGATTCATTGTTAAAAAATCTTCTCTTTGAATTAAATATAAACCATGAATTTCCAATTTTTGGAAGTTTTTGGAGTACTTTATAAAGCCAAAAAATAAATAGAATAGGTATAGTTATAGATAAGATAAATACAGAAAAGGATAATATAAATTCAACAATAAATTCTAGATTGAAATCTTCATATGACATAATAATTTATTTTTTATAATTACTCTAATTCGTCAATGGGTGTATCCCAATCTACTTTTCCTTTTTCATTTTTATCTTCATTCAATTTAGGTATTGATATACCAACTTTAGAACTTGCTAAGTCCAAGTTATTATCTAAAATAGATGTGGCCTTAAAACCTTTATTAACTAGATCTTTAATGTGTAAAGAGTTATATATAAAGCAAAAGACAAAAGAACTTAAGCCCCATGTAAAAGCAGCACACAAGAACTGAATTCCTGCCCATTTCCAATCTGATCTAAACAGAGCTGGAAATAAACCAAAGAAAAGTGTGGTCCATGAAAAACCAACTGGTGCCTGCTTCATTTCAGTAGTTACTGGATGTTTAAATGTTATAGTTGTATAAGCCATAAAAATTACCTCTTTATTAATTACCTTATTAAATTCTACAAAAATTGAGAATTAAAAACCATTCTTAAAATGAAGACATTTAAAATATATGAAAGCCCTATGGGGATGAAAGAGGCAGTAAAGGTTGGTTGGTCATGGCCTGCTTTCTTTTTCACAATAATTTGGCTTTTAGTCAAAAAACTTTATCTAATTGCAGCAATTCTCTTTACCGTCGGATTTATCATTATTCTATTTGAAATTGAGGCAGGAAGCGGAGAAACTATCTCTTCTTTGTTTTCATTAATTATTGGTATTGTAGCAGGTGTGCAAGGCAATAAATGGAGAGAAGATAACTTGCTTAAGCGTGGATATCGTTCAGAAACTACACTTCAAGCTATGACTCCTGAAGGTGCTCTAGCCTTATTCGTCCAACAACAATCTTAGAAAATTTGAGGTAAATTATTCTTCCTGCATTTCTTGAAAGAGAGCTAAAGCTATAAAGCCCTGAACAAACAATTGGAAAAATCTAAGAACATTATATGTGTTTGATAAAGTCCAAAAAATAACAGCTAATAATCCAATTAATCCTCCCAACTTCCCTCCATATTTCCAACCAAGGTATTGAACTGTTCCAAGGATTATTTGATATACAATTACTGAGAAACTAATATCCATTTACAAAACCCTTTCTTTTTGTCTTTTATACATAACTTGTATAGTAACGTGGGCGATACTGGATTCGAACCAGTGACCCTTTACAAATTAATTAGAATGAACTCACTGTAAGATGTGCGCCTTTAATAGTATTTCATTAATAATATATGTAAACAACCATTTAAAGCAACAGCAATGAAAAATGCAGGCCACCACTCCCATAAACCTTCATTTTTACCATACATAAAAACTACATATGGTATAAAGCTTATATATCTCATAATTTTATCCTGGTTACTTTTTTTATAATAAACAAATCTAACGATTATTTAGAGAAGATGTCTATTGTAAATAATAAGATGAGGTAAAATAGGGTCTAAAAAAGCCTTTAGAAATTAATCTAAAGGCTCTTTTTAGCAAGTTTATCGTTGATAAAATTGATTGTGGGCGATACTGGATTCGAACCAGTGACCCTCTGCGTGTCGAGCAGATACTCTAACCAACTGAGCTAATCGCCCCCTT
>MDTD01091309.1_pt1 | contig 12310 bp, 13 predicted proteins | sample 811221 | NCBI WGS metagenome assembly MDTD01 (sample SAMN05326646, study PRJNA326480) | marine metagenome | isolation source: seawater | place: Pacific Ocean: South West | collected 2011 | reverse complement strand
TATAACACATTTTACCTTGAATATTAATTTTATTAATCTAAAGCAACTAAATAATGCTTAAAAAGATAGTGATAAAAGGTGCAAAAGAGCACAATTTAAAGAATATATCTTTAGAAATTCCTAAAGAAAAATTTGTAGTCATAACAGGACTTTCCGGTTCAGGAAAATCCTCTTTGGCTTTTGATACAGTCTATGCTGAGGGACAAAGAAGGTATGTCGAAAGTTTATCAGCTTATGCAAGACAATTCTTAGATAAAATGAAAAAACCTAATGTTGATCTAATTGAGGGTTTAAGTCCCGCAATATCTATAGAACAAAAAAATACATCTAAAAATCCTAGATCCACAGTAGCTACCGTAACTGAGATTTACGATTATATGAGGGTTCTGTACGCTAGAGCTGGAATACCTTATTCACCATTCACTGGAAAACCAATAGAATCACAAACTATTAGTCAAATTGTAGATCGAATTAAGCAGCTTCCAAAAAAATCAACTATTTATCTATATTCACCAGTTGTAAGAGGTAGAAAAGGTGAATACAAAAAAGAGATTTTGTCTTTCAAAAAAAGAGGTTTTAGAAAAATCCAAATAGATAACAAAATCTTTGATATTGATAAAATACCTGAGCTTAATAAAAAAATCAAACATGATATTTCAATTTTAGTAGATAGAATTGTTATTAATTCGAATCTAGGAAATAGGTTGGCAGAATCTGTAGAAACTGCGATAAATCTATCAAATGGTTTATTGTTTGTTGAATATGAAGACGAAACTCTTCCAAAACAGTATAGGAAAATTGAAAAGTTAATTTTTTCAACAAAATTTGCATGTCCTGAAAGTGGATTTACTATAGAAGAAATAGAGCCAAGATTATTTTCTTTTAATAGTCCATATGGTGCATGTGAAGAATGTGAGGGAATTGGAATAAAACTAAATGTTGATCCTAAATTAGTTATTCCAGATGAAAAAAAAACTATTTCTGATGGTGCAATACTTCCATGGGCCAAATCAACATCACTCTACTATGCACAAACTTTAGCTTCACTAGCAAAACATTATAAATTTTCTTTAGATGATAAATGGAAAAATCTTCCAAAAAAAATTAAAGATTTAATTTTGTATGGTTCTGATAATGAAGAAATAAAATTTTCATATGATGATGGTTATGAAAAATATTCTCATAAAAAAACTTTTGAGGGGGTTATTAATAATTTAGAAAGAAGATATTTAGAAACAGATAGTGATTGGATGAGAGAGGAAATTTCACAATATCAATCAGATACTAAATGTGAAAAATGTAATGGTTATAGACTTAAAGAAGAAGCCTTATGTGTAAAAATTGAGGATTTAAATATTAGTCAGGTTACAGAAAAATCTATAATTGATGCAAAGGAGTGGTTTTTTTCACTTGAAAATAAATTAGACGCTACCAGATTAAAAATTGCTCAGCATATATTAAAAGAAATAAATGAAAGACTAGATTTTCTTTTAAATGTTGGATTAGACTATTTAACCCTTTCAAGAGAATCTGGAACATTATCAGGTGGAGAGTCACAAAGGATTAGGTTGGCCTCACAGATAGGATCAGGTTTAACAGGAGTGTTATATGTACTTGACGAACCTTCAATTGGATTACATCAAAAAGATAACATTAAACTTATAGATGCATTGAAAAGATTAAGAGACTTAGGAAACACAGTAATTGTTGTTGAACATGATACTGAAACTATGGAAAATTCCGATCATGTAATTGATTTAGGTCCTGAAGCTGGTCATAAAGGTGGTGTAGTGGTTGCGGAGGGAACCTGTGAAGAAATTAAAAAAAACAATAATAGTATTACAGGAAAGTATTTGTCTAATAAAAGCTTTATCCCAGTGCCTAAAAATAGAAGGATGGCAAAAAATGGTAGATATTTGGAAATCCTAAATGCGACAGGAAATAATTTAAAAAATGTAAATTTAAAAATACCTTTAGGTGCTTTCACATGTGTAACTGGCGTATCGGGTAGTGGAAAGTCAACTTTAATACTACAAACATTATTTAATGCATTAAATCTTTATTTAAATAATAACAAATCAAGAAAAATACCTCTTCCTTTTAAAGGCATTAAAGGTATTGAGCTAATTGATAAAATAATTGATATAGATCAATCACCCATAGGACGAACTCCTAGATCTAACCCTGCAACTTATACAGGTGCGTTTGGCCCAATACGAGACTGGTTTACAAATTTACCAGAATCAAAAAGTAGAGGTTATAAACCAGGAAGATTTTCCTTTAATGTAAAGGGAGGACGATGTGAAGCTTGCGAAGGTGATGGTGTAATAACTTATGAAATGCATTTTTTACCAGACGTTTATATTACTTGTGACGAATGTAAAGGTAGTAGATATAATCGCGAAACACTGGAAATTAAATTTAAAGGAAAAAATATTTCTGATGTATTAAATATGACTGTTGACGAAGGATGTGATTTTTTTGAAAACATAAATACAATTAGAGGAAAACTTTTAACGCTTAAAAAGGTTGGGTTAGGTTATATTAAAATTGGTCAACAAGCTACAACGTTATCTGGTGGTGAGGCTCAACGGATTAAACTTGCTAAGGAACTTTCGAAAAGATCTACTGGTAGAACAGTTTATATTTTAGATGAACCAACAACAGGATTGCATCAACATGATATAAAAAAATTATTAGAAATTCTTCAAGCATTTGTGGCATTGGGAAATACTGTTATAGTAATTGAGCATAACTTAGATGTAATAAAAACCTCCGATCATATTATCGACATAGGTCCGGATGGTGGTATTAAGGGTGGAGAAATTATAGCAGAAGGTAAACCTGAAGAAATTGTTAAAATAGAAAAAAGTTATACTGGAAAATTCTTAGCCCCATTACTAATTTCTAAATATAAAAAAATTGCCTAAATTTAAAAATCATTGTATAAAATAATATGTCAGGAATTTTACAATCACTTTCTAAAACAATTCATTTTTCATTAGCTTTAGCTATAATTTTATTTTTAGGGCTTTATTTTCTTAATGGTGGTTTTGATATTGATCTTTTATTTTGGAGTTGGTTGTTGAGATATATTCATGTTGTTGTTGGTATCATGTGGATTGGTCTCTTGTGGTACTTTAACTTTGTTCAAATACCTAATATGGCTAAAATTCCAGATGAACAAAAACCAGCTATTGGAAAAGTAATTGCACCATCTGCTTTATTTTGGTTTAGATGGGCCGCTATGTTTACAATTATATCTGGTTTAATCTTAGCGTATATAAATGGCTATATTCATGATGCTATGACATTAGGTATTAATTCTGGAGGTGGAAAAAATACTGCTATAGGTATTGGAATGTGGTTAGGACTAATTATGGCTTTTAATGTATGGTTTGTTATTTGGCCAAATCAGAAAAGAGCTTTGGGAATAGTTGATACAGATCAAGAAACAAAAGCTAAATCTGCAAAAACTGCAATGTTATATTCAAGAACAAATACTTTGCTTTCATTACCTATGCTTTTGTCTATGGTTGCAGCACAAAATTTATACTAATTTTTTTCTTCTTGTTTTACCAATGTATCGTGGTTTACGTTCAGTTTTACCAATATAGGATTTGCTATAAAAATAGATGAGTAAGTACCGACAATAACACCCATTATCATAGCAAATGAAAAACCTCTTAATATTTCTCCACCAATAAAAAAAATTGATAGTAAGGCCAATAATGTGGTTAAAGAAGTTAAAATAGTTCTTGATAACGTTTCATTTATCGATTGATTACTAAGATCAAATATATTTAGATGAGCATGTTTTTTAAGATTATCACGAACTCTATCAAAAATAACAACAGTATCATTCATCGAATAGCCTACTATAGTAAGTACTGCAGCAACAATTGATAAATTAATCTCTAATGATAAAAATGAAAAAATACCTAAAGTAATTATCACATCATGAAACAATGCAGCAATAGCCCCAAGACTAAATTGCCATTCAAATCTAATCCAAATATAAAATAACATAGCTGCTAAAGATAAAGAAATAGCAATGACTCCAGATTTTAAAAGTTCTGAACTTACCTTTGGACCTACATTTTCTACTCTTCTGAAATTAATACTTGGAAAGGATTTAGAAACTTCATTTTTGAGATTATTGATAAATTCTGGATTATTTAAATTTTCTTTTTGAAATTTGACTATATAATCTTTGTCATTACCAAAATTTTTAACTGTCAAATTAGATAAATTAGAATTGTTAAATACATCTCTTACTTTAGAAACTGAATGATTTGATGACTCAATTCTTATTTCAATTAAAGTTCCACCTTTAAAGTCTACACCGTAATTTAAACCTTTTAATAAGAGAACAGATAAGGAGATAATTATTAGAATAACAGACAAATATCCAAAAGATCTATAGTATTTATTAAATTGAATAATCTTCATTTTATAATAGCCTTTGATTATCTTTATTTGATTTTACATATATAGAGCTTAATAACCTTGCTATAAAATAAACTGAAAAAAGAGTTGTCACTATACCTACTCCTAAAGTAACTGAAAACCCTTTAACAGGTCCTGATCCCATTAAAAATAATATAACTGCAGCAATTAATGTAGTTATATTAGCATCAATGATCGCACTTCTAGATTTAATATAACCACTGTCAAAAGCTATAATTTGATTTTTTTCTAACTTAATTTCTTCTTTAATTCTCTCAAAAATCAACACATTGGCATCAACTGCCATTCCAACTGTTAAAATAATTCCAGCAATTCCAGGTAAAGTTAAAGTCGCACCAAACAAAGTAAGTACACCGGTTAAAAGAAACAAATTAATTACTAAAGTGACATTAGCTATCAATCCAAATATTCTATATTTATAGAGCATAAATAATATTACTAAGCTGAAACCAACAATAAGGGATATAATCCCAGCTTTTATAGAATCTTTACCTAAATCGGGGCCAACTGTTCTTTCTTCAATTATATTCATTGGCGCTGGAAGTGCACCTGATCTCAATAAAAGCGCTAAATCGGTTGCGCTTTGAAAAGTAAAATTTCCGCTAATCTGACCTGAGCCACCAATAATTGGTTCTCTTATTGATGGAGCGCTAATTATTTTTCCATCCAAGATAATTGCAAGTTGTTTTCCTACATTTTCAGTTGTGGCTCTTGCAAATTTTTTAGCACCTACTCTATCTAATGTGAAAGAAACAATAGTCTCATTATTCTGCGTATCCATTCTAGGTTTAGCGTCAACAAGATTATCTCCACTTAAAATAATTCTTTTGCTAACAACAGCTTCATCAATCTCATTATCAAATTTTAACAATTCATTACCAAAACTATCGTTTTCGTTTGATGATATAAATTGAAATGTTAAATTAGCAGTTTTTCCTAATAAAGACTTTATTCTTGATGGATCACCTAAACCAGGCAATTCAACTAAAATTCTATTATTACCTCTTTTTAGAATATTTGGTTCATTTGTTCCAGTTTCGTCTACTCGTCTTCTTACTATCTCTACTGCTTGATCTAATGATGCTGAATTTAATAATACTAAGCCGTAATCAGATAAATACATTGAGAAAACATTTTCGTTATATTTAATTATATACTCATATGTTTTAAATTTTTCGAAATATGGATTTATTATGTTTTCTTTATCTGATAAAAGATTATTTACTAAATCTACAGACGAAAAATCTGTTTTAAATGAAATAATATCGTTTTCTATAAAAAAATCTCTTACATTTACAGAATTATTTTTGAAAAATTTTTTTAGGTCAATTACTTGATTTTGGAGTTTTTGTGAAATTATTGGTTTATTATCTATTTCAAGAAGTAAATACGATCCTCCTTGAAGATCTAAACCAAGATTTATTTTATTTTTTAAAAATTTATCATCAAAATTTAATAAGTTGGACAACGATAAATAAAAAAAAACTAAAGTAGTAAGTATAACAGTTATAATTTTGATTTTAGAAAAGTATAACACTTAAAATTAAATTATTTTTTAATATCTTGACTATTTACCAAAGCTTGAATTCCTGTTGTTTTAACAATTTCCACTTTGACATTCTCAGAAATCAAAACTTCAGCTTTTTCACCATCAATAATTCTTTCAATTGTACCAACAATTCCACCAGAAGTTATTACTTTGTCGCCTCTCTTTAAATTATCAACCATTAATTTGTGATCTTTAACTTTTTTTTGCTGAGGTCTTATTAAGAAAAAATAAAATATAACAAAAATTAATATTAATGGTATAAATTGAGCTATTCCTGAATCCATAAATCTCCTAATTAACAGATTTTTTTATACCAAATATTTAACTTTCTCAACTCTTAATTGGAGAAATTTTCTCCATATTATTCATATATGGTCTAAGCACATTAGGTATAATTATACTTCCATCTTCTTGCTGGTAATTTTCCATTACAGCTATCAAAGTTCTTCCAACGGCTAAACCACTTCCATTTAAGGTTCCTGTATAGACATTTTTATTTTGAGAATTTTTATACTTAGAATTCATTCGTCTAGCTTGAAAAGATCCACATGAGGAACAACTAGAAATTTCTCGATATTTTTTTTCAGATGGTAACCAAACTTCAATATCGTATGTTTTCTCAGCACTAAATCCCATATCTCCTGTACATAAAATTATTTTTCTATATGGAAGTTTCAATTTATCTAGAATCATAGTCGCACAATTAGTCATCCGTTCCAACTCGTCTAAACAATGATTGTCTTCAACAATACTAACTAATTCAACTTTATAAAATTGGTGTTGACGTATCATTCCTTTGGTATCTTTACCATAACTGCCAGCCTCTTTTCTAAAACAAGGGGTTGAAGCAACTAATCTAAGAGGTAGATCATTTAGTTTAATTATTTTATCTTTAACTACATTTGTTAAAATTACTTCTGCAGTGGGAATAAGAAATTTTCTATCCTCATTAATATCTAGTTTTATCTCAAATTGATCTTTTTCAAACTTCGGTAATTGTCCAGTACCATACATAGTATTCTCTGAGGCCATTAATGGAGGAGATATTTCTGTATATCCATTTTTGAGAGTATGTAGATCTATCATAAAATTTGAAAGAGCTCTTTCCATCATAGCCAGTTTATCTTTTACAAAAACAAATCTAGTTCCAGTAGTTTTTGCTGCTAAATCAAAATCTAGCATATCTAGTTTTTCACCTAATTCATAATGAGATAATATCTTAAAGTTTTTTTTTTCTATTTCTCCATTAGTTTCAATAATTTTGTTAGACTCCTCATTTTTTCCTTCGGGAACATCTGAATGTGGTATATTTGGAATTGACGAGAGAAGATTGTTTAACTCATTTTTAGTTTTTAATTGACTGTCTGATAATTGTTTAATTTTTAAGGTAATTTCTTTAGATTTTTTAAACATCTTTTCATCTTTAGATTTGGATATATTTTTTTTTTCTCCTTCTAATAATTCTTTTTCTTGAATTAATTGTCTGTTTATCTTATCTAAATCAATAATCTTATCAAATTTTGTTAGACTATTTCTTTTTGAAATTTCCTTTTTAAAAAACTCAAAGTTATCTCGTATAAATTTTATATCATGCATTTTCTTGTTCTTTTTGTCGTTTTAAATTTTTTGCCTCTATAAAGTTTACTGATAATATAGATAATTCATACAGTAGTAATAAAGGTATAGCTAAACCAATTTGAGTTATTGGATCTGGTGGAGTAAGAATAGCAGCTGCTGCAAAAATCATCACAACAACATATTTCCTCCTTTCTTTTAAAAATTTAGCATCGATAAAACCAACTCTTGCCAACAAACTAAGAACTATTGGTAACTGAAAACTTAAACCAAAAGCAAAAATAAGCTTCATTACCAGTGATAAATACTCATTTACTTTTGCCTCCAATTGTATTGGTAAGTTTGTATTTAAACCTGCACTTTCAAATGATAGAAAAAACTTTATTGCAAGAGGCATTATTAAATAATACACGAGCATTGCTCCGAGTAAAAACAGTATTGGAGTTAAAATTAAATAAGGCATAATTGCTTTTTTTTCGTGTTTATAAAGACCTGGAGCAATAAATTTCCAAATTTGTATTAGTATAAAAGGGCTTGTTACAAAAAAAGCACAAAAAAATGAGACTTTTAAGTATGTTAAGAAAGTTTCCTGCAAAGCAGTAAAAATTAATCTTCTTTCTATATCATCATTTTTAACTGCGTTTGCGAATGGTTCGACTAAAAAACCATAAATATGATCTGAAAAAAAGTAACAGATTACAAAAAGAATTCCTAAAAAAAATAATGAGTGAATCAGTCTTTGTCTTAACTCTGTTAAATGACTTATAAAACCTTTATCTTTATCAGACATCTTCATTTTTTTTAATATTTGGTTTACTATTATTTTTGTTGTTATCATCGTAGATGTTTTTTGCTTCATCTTCGATTTGTGAAACTTCAGTTTGTACGTTTGAAATATATCTTTTGATTGAACCTATCCAACTACCAACTTTTTTTAACATAATTGGAAAATCCTTAGGCCCTACAACAATAACCGCTATCGAGACAATGAGTAAAATTTCTAACCAGCCAATTTGTGGCATTAGAGTTAATTATTATCTTTTGAATCTTTGTTATCTTCGGGCACATCTTTTGGCTGACTATCTTCAATTGAATCTGAGGCCATGCCTTTTTTAAAACTCTTAATTCCTTTAGCAACATCTCCCATAAGACTTGAGATTTTGCCCCTTCCGAATAAGAGTACAACTAAAATTACAACTACTGCTATTTGCCAAAATCCTATACTCATAATTAGCTTATATCCTTAATATTTATTTTTTTAAAGGATCTTTTTCAAAATTTTCGTCTTTAGACAAAGTGTCCTCAAGCATTTCATCTATATTAGAGTAAATATCATCATTTTTTTCTTCTTGTTTTTCCTTATAAAATTTTCCAGTACCAAATATAGATTTTTCTACAGATGTCGTGTCAATTAATCCGGCTGCACCCAATTCATCTACCGTTGGTAAATCTGAAAGTTTTTGTAAATTAAAATGACTTAGAAAATCATCAGTAGTAACATATTGTATTGGCTTTCCTGGGATATCTTTTCGTCCACCAGGTTTTACCCAATTCAACTCCATTAAAATTTCTAATGTATTAGTTCCGAAAGCTACACCTCTTATATCTTCTATTTCGGCTCTTGTAACAGGTTGATGATAAACAATAATTGATAGTGTCTCGATTGCAGCTTTAGAAAGTTTCTTTTCAATTGTTTTTTGCTTTGACAATAAATTTGAAAGTTTGCTTGACGTTCTAAAAGACCACTTATTAGATATACAAACTAGATTTATTCCCCTATTTGAATAAAATTCTTGTATGTTCTGAAGAGCCTTTTCTATGTTAATTTTTTTTGTAACTTTAGATTCAATTGTCTTAATATCTAAGGGAATATTAGATGCAAATAGAATAGCCTCAACTTCTTTTTCTTGATCAGTAACTTTTGTTTGAGGAAATTTTACTATATTATTTTTTTTTAATTTAATCATTATTTCGTATATATATATCTCCAAATGTCTCTTCTTGCTTTAATTTTATATTACCTTCTTTAACTAACTCTAAAGACCCCGCAAATATGCCAGCATTTCCAGTCCTTTGCATTTTAACATTATTATTAAAATTAGATGGTATTAATTCTTTTATATTTCTCCAATCTGAAAGTTCACTCTGAAGTTCTTTAATTCTTTTTATACCTTCCTCCATAGTAAAAACAGGCAATCTAGGGATATTTATTTTTTGGAAGTCTTTAGTGGAAATAATTGTTGCATAAGTTTTTAATACATCAAAAAGTTTTAAAGAATATTGGGTAATATTGTTAGTTTCAATTTTTGTGTTCATGCCTCTTAAGAATATATCTCTACCTAATCTTTGTCTTTTTAACATTTGATCTGACAAGAGTCTGATTAATTCAAGTTTTTTTAATTGGAGTTTTAGTTTTTCAGCAATTTCATAAGCTTTGAACTCTTCATCATCATCCAAAGGTAAAAGAAGTTTAGATTTTAAATATGTAAGCCATGTGGCCATTAGAAGATATTCTGATGCAATTTCTAAATTAAGATTTTTAGTATTTAAAATATAATCGTTAAATTGATCAGCTAGCTTTGTTACAGAAATGTCTTCAAGTTTAACTTTTTGAGATTTTGCTAAATCTAAAAGTAGTTCAAGAGAACCAGAAAAATTATTTAAATCTATTTGAAACTCCTGAGAATCAAAATTTGACATAGTTAAATCTAACTTAAAAGTTTGTAAAATTCAGATGTTTTTTTTAATATAAAAGTATTAATCTTGGGAGAAATTTTTGCTAATTTAGTCATTTCAGTCATGTTAGCATTACAATGCAAGACCAAGTTGCATCCCGATGAGTAAGCTCTTTCCACATTTGATTTAAATGAATATTTTAAAGCTTTCATAGATATATCGTCTGAAATAATTAAATTTTTAAAACCTATTGTATTTCTGATGTATTTAATAATTTTTTTTGAATGTGTGGCACAATTTTCAATATCTAAATCTTCAAATTTAATATGAGCTGTCATTGCGAACAATGTTTTTTTATTTTTAAAAACGGAAAAGTCGTTTTTTTTTAGATAATTTAATTTTTTTAAAATTACAGGCAACCTATGATGGCTATCTTTTTTAGATAAACCATGACCTGGAATATGCTTAATTACTGTCCCTATTCTATTCTTTTTAAACATATTAATCGTAATATTGCCAATACTATTCACAATATTTTTGTCATTAGAGTAAGACCTATCACCAATTACTTTGTGAGAAAAATTTCTTCTAATATCTAAAACTGGAACAGTATTTATATTTACACCAATTAAATTTAAAACGTATGAAATTTGATCTACATACACTTTATAGTAAAGATTAAATTTTTTTTTATTTCTTTTATATAAATCACCAAAAAATTTTCCAGAAAAAGTCGAATTATCAACTATACTTTTTAATCTACTTACTCTTCCACCTTCTTCATCAATGATTATTGGGTAGAGGGGGTCCTTAAAAATTTTCTTAATTGAATTAGTTAGGTTAGAAACTTGATCAATTGATTTTATATTTCTTTGAAAAAGGATTATTCCCCAGGGTTTATATTTTTTTAAAAATTGAAATTCTTTATTATTTAACGACAAACCTTTAATACCACATATAAAGGATTTTCTATCTTTAATTTTCATTTTTAAGTAAATCCCAAAAAGAATATTTTTTTTTATTTGAGTCTTTATCATTATTCAAATATCTAATAATATTATCTGTATCTCTTATTATTAATGGTAATTTTTCTTTAAACAGATTAATTTCACTATCAATACTACTTAAATTTCTAAATGTTTTTTTTTTATTCTCATCAGAAATATAAAATTTAATAGAAAAAAAAATAAATAAAAAAATTACCAATAAGAAAATAAAGTATTTAATTTCTTTAATCATTACATTTTTTCTGGAGTGGATACTCCAATAATACTCATACCAGACTTAATTACATTTGAAATTGCTTTTAGAAATATTAATTTATCATCAGTAATTTGATTATTTTTATTTAAAAATCTTTTTTTTGGGTTGTCCCTTCCTAAATTCCAATACGAGTGAAATAAAGATGCTAATTCATACAAATAAGTTGGTATTCTGTGTGGCTCAAGTTTGTTACAAGATACATCAATACACTTAGGCCACTCTGATAATTTCTTTAGAATTTTAATTTCATCTTTTGAATATTCAAAATCATACTTATCTATATTTAGATCTGATTTTAAATCTTTTTCAAGATGTCTAAATACTGAAGATATTCTTGCATAACAGTATTGAACATAATATAGAGGATTATCTTTTGATTTTTCTATGACATTATCAAAATCAAAATCAAGTTCAACATCACTACTTCGATTTAGCATTATGAATCTCGTTGCATCTCTTCCTACTTCATTAACTAAATCTTCTATAGTTATATAATCACCTTTTCTTTTAGACATTTTAAAGGGTTTATTATCTTTTATAAGTTTAACAAGTTGGCTAACTTTACAAATTAGTTTTTCTTTAGAATTCGATAAAGCTTCTACAGATGATGAAATTCTTTTTATATAACCAGAATGATCTGCACCTAAAATATTAATTAACCTATCAAATTTTCTGTCTAATTTATTCTTATGATATGCAACATCACTAGCAAAATAAGTCCAAGCACCATCGGATTTTTGTAATGCTCTATCTTTGTCATCTCCAAAATCAGTTGAT
>MDTD01035438.1_pt1 | contig 12310 bp, 9 predicted proteins | sample 811221 | NCBI WGS metagenome assembly MDTD01 (sample SAMN05326646, study PRJNA326480) | marine metagenome | isolation source: seawater | place: Pacific Ocean: South West | collected 2011 | reverse complement strand
CATGCATGAAGTGCGGGCAGCGTCGCCTGCACACCATTAAGTTAAGGAAGGGAAGAGAATGAAAGTTCAACTCGCAATTGCGTCCATGGCCGTCGGGCTGTGCGCAACGACGTCGTTGGCCGGTTTCACCAATGAGAACCTGGCCTCCTGGCACGGCGAAGCCGGTACTTCGTACCACATGTTCGAGAGTTTCAGTGACCCCGCAGGTGGCGCGAATCTGGCACTCTTCGGCAACGGCAACTTCGTCGAGGACAACGCAGATGGCGGCCACTCGGTCGCTCTGTTCAACTTCGGACCGGGTGCAATCATCGCATCTTCCGGCAACCTCTACGGTGCTGGCGGAGCCCTGAACACCCACACCTACGGATACACCGACACGGACACCACCGGTGTTCACGTCAACGTGTCCACCATGGGCAACCCCTACGATCCCAACTCCATCAGCCTCGTATACGAGACGGCTGAAGGCGGCAGCGGATTCATGGGCGGCTTCATGGCTGATTTCTCCATGAACTACGATGCGACCAGCCCCTGGGGCGGCGCTTCGCAGAACTTCAGCTACAGCTTCGATCTGTCCAGCATCGAAGGTACTGTGACTTCGTTCGGATTCTTCATGGAAGCTAGCGCATCCAACATGAGTCTCGATGCTCTGTCCATCGATATTCAGTCCGCAGTCGTGCCCGCTCCGGCCGCCCTGGCCCTCCTGGGTCTCGCCGGCGTTGCTGGCCGTCGTCGTCGTCGTAACTGACCGACGGCATCGGGGCCTCGCCCCGAATACGTATGCGTACCTCTCGACGCCTCGGTCACCCTTGGGTGGCCGGGGCGTCGCCCTGCGCGGGGGAAGGCGTGACGGGCTCGCCCGCCAGCGCGGTGCCGAGCAGGACGCATGCGATCAGGGCGACCACGACGATCACGACGGCGGCCACGACGGCGGCGGGGTGCCGGGCGGCCAGCGCCCGCGTGTCGGTCATCAGATCGGGAGTCCGGGCGTCGACCGGTTCGCCGGCCCGGGCTCTCATCAGATTCCGCTTGAACTCCAGAGTGGACGCGTAGCGGCGCTCCGGATCGATCTGGATGGCCTTCAGGAGGACGGAGTCCATGTCTGCGCCCAGTTCGGAGTCCGATGGTGGACGGGGGGGTGATTCCATCATCGCCCTTCTGGCGGATTCTGGGGTGTCCTCATCGCAGGTCCAGGGCAGGCGTCCCCACAGCAGCAGGGATGCGATCATTCCCAGCGAGAACACGTCGCTGCGCGTGTCGAAGTGCCGGGCCTCCCTGTCGATGGCCGGATCCTTGAACATCGAAGCTGCGAAGGCCTGCGTGCCCCCGGGGGTTCCCGTGATGCTTCTGGGAAGGCCGATCGTGCGGGCAACACCGAAGTCGAGGATGCGGGGCTCGCCGGAAGTGTCGATCAGGACGGTACCGGGGCGAAGGTCGCCGTGGACCACACCGCGTCGGTGGGCGTGGGAGATGATGTCCGCAACCGCGACGATCAGTTCGATCTTCTCCTCCATGCTGCGTGGGGTCCGCCGCAGCGACTCCAGCAGCGGTGTCCCCTCCACGTACTCCGCGACGACGAAGTGCTGCATCCCCTTGCCGGTATGGGCCGTACCGGTCTCGACCAGCTGGACCACGCCCGGGTGTTCGAGGACCGCGATGCGATCCCGCAGGTGCCGGAACCGCTGGCTGCGTTCATCACTTCGGCTGGTGGGAGCGTAGATGTCCAGGCACAGGCGTCGGGGCGGTTCGTCCTGCTGGACGAGGTAGATGGCTCCGTGGTCGGATTCCTGGATCGACTGGAGGATCCGGTAGGAACCGATGAGGGTTCCGGGGCCTTCGCTGGCGATCGAAAGGTTCAGGGAGTCGTCGGGGCCGGTCGTGATCTCGTGGGTTCCCGACAGCGGCTGATTGAGCATGCCCTCGGCGGTTTCGTAATGCACGATGAGGGCATCGACCTCCTCGCGAAGCTCGTCGTCCCCCCGGCAGGCTTCCTCGAGGTACACGCCCCGAGCGGGCTCGGGGCGCTCGATCGCCTCGTTGAAGATCAGCTCGGCCTGTTGATGCAGATCGCCGCTCATGTGAATGCCCACGTTCCTTCCTTCGGCGATGATCCCGGCCCGGCTCGAAGGAGTCAAGGAACAAGGTGACGAATGGGGCTCAGCCCCTCGACCCAGTCGTCAGTAGGGAAGGGGGGGCGGAACCCGATTGGCCAAGGTCCAGATGACCGCGGTCAGACAGCATCCGGCGGCGATTGCGATCGCGATCACACTGTGGCGACGCTGACGCAGATCCGAGAACATCGCGCTGGTGCACGCGGCCGCGGGCAGTGCGACCACGGGCAGGCACCAGCATGCCGTTGCGACGGCATCTCCGCCGTCGTAGGCCTGGCCGCACGCCGCCAACGCGACGGCCAGGAATCCCATGACGTTCGAACTGCCGGCACTGAGCGTGGCGGGCCTGCGGATCAGAACGGAGACGCCGATGGCGGCGGCGATCATGGACGCCGCTCCGGCGATGATGGTCAGTTTCGCGAAGTAGACCTGGAGGATCAGGATGGCCAGGGTGGCGTAGATCATCCAGGTGATGATCGGAAGCACCCACGGTGGACGACGAAGCAGGTAGGTCCGTCCCGCCATGGTGGCCAGCAGGGTGCCGATACCGATCACGAGTTTGGCTTCGATGGTGTCCTGGCCCGGAAAGTTCAACGCGAACGCGGCGATGAACGCCGTGGCCAGTTCCGGAACGAACCGAATGCCGCGCCGTCGCGGGAACACCCGGTGCGTCGTTCCGATCACGGTGACCGCGAACAGGGTCGGCAGCAACCAGTGCCACTTCTGGGACAGGGGGACCGACGGCATGCCCTCCTGGATCACGAAGGCCAGCATCACGCCCAGGCCGAGGGCGGCGGCCGGGGTCCAGTAGGGGGGCTTGGCGTGACGGGGCCTCTTCCACAGCTTCCAACCGAATGTCATGACCGCCACTGCCAGCAGCAGCGGCGGCCCGAAGCTCATGATGGCCATCCCCAGATCCATGCCGCGCCTACTGCGCCGTCGCCTCGAGGCTCACGATGATGCGGGTCTCGTCTCCGAGGCTGCCGCTGGCGACGCCGTAGGACATCCCGTATTCGCTGCGCTTGACCGAGAAGATGCACTCCAGTCCGATCTTCTCTCCCCGCTTGCCGATGCTGTGGCCCACCAGAACGGCCTCGACCTTGATCCGCTTGGTGACTCCGTGCATCGTGAGATCGCCTTCGACGTCGAAGACGTCCCCGTCGGGGTGCTCCTTGGCGGGGGCGTGCTTCGCACTGGTGCTCTTGAACGTCATGTTCGGGAACTCGACCGCGTTGAAGAAGTCGGGGTTCTTCAGATGTCCGTCGAGCCCGGGATGTCCGGAGTCGACGCTGTCGATGCTCACGGCGATGTCGAAGACCAGTCCGCGGTTGGACTCGGGATCGAACTCGATCGTGCCCGTGACGTCATTGAACCGTCCGTAGAACATGCCGGCACCGAGGTGCTGCACGCGGAAGATGGTCGCGGAGTGGACGGGATCGACCTCGAAGGTCTTGACTTCGGAGTCCGCGGCACCCGGTTCCGTCGACGCCTGGGACGCCGCAAGGGACAGGACGCCGGCGATGATCATCAGGATGGTGATGGTGATCGTATGCAGTGATTTCATGGTGTGCTCCTTGGTTCAATATTCGTCGAGGGGGAGGCCCATTCCACTTCGGTCCGGGTCTGCAGGTCGGACCGCGGGTACGAACGGTCGTTCTTCGATGGCCTTCAGCATCTCGGAGATGGCCACGTCGAGCTGTGGATCGCCACCGCCGACCATCAGGGAGGGATCGGCGACGACTTCGATGTCCGGATCGACACCGTGGCCTTCGACACCCCAGGTCCCGTCGTTCTCGTAGAAGCCGAACCGGGGAACCCGGATGTACCCGCCGTCGATGGGGCTGGGATTGCCGGAGATTCCGACCAGGCCGCCCCAGGTCCGCGTGCCGATCAGTGGTCCCAGGCCCGCCTGTCGGAACAGCCAGGGGAACATGTCCCCGCCGGAGCCCGCGCGTCCGTTGATCAGCATGCACTTGGGGCCGGAGTGGCTCGCCTGCGGCACCTTCCAGTCCTTTCCGTCGCGCAGTGCGAACCAGTTGGTCACGGGTCGGTTCAGCAGTTCGATGAAGCGATTGGGCAGCTGACCGCCGCCGTTCCATCGCTCGTCGATGATCAGGGCGTCCTTTCCGCTCTGGCCGTAGAACTGGCGGTAGAGGTCGTTCTGTCCGTTCACTCCCGTGTCGGGGACGTAGATGTATCCCACACGACCGTCGGTCGCCTTGTCGACGTAGGCGCGATTGCGTTCGATCCAGGCTCGATACCGGATTCGACCGTCATTTCGCATCGGCTTGACGATGACATGCCGCGCTTCGTCGTCCAGTTCGGGGTTCGCACTCACCGTCAGTTCGGTGTGCTGCCCGGCCGTACCGATGAAGGCGTGGTGCGGATCCATCGCGGTGTCGACGGGAATGCCGTTCACCGCCAGCAGGTAGTCGCCTTCGTGGACGTCCACGCCCGGCATGCTCAGAGGGCCGCGGGCATCCGCATCCCACGGTCCGCCGGTGTGGATGGTCTTGAAGCGATAGGCACCGTCGGCGAGCTCGAAGTCGGCCGCCAGCAGGCCGACGGGCACATTGCCGCCTCCGGGTTCCATGTCGCCTCCACCGCGGTAGGCGTGTCCCACGTTGAGTTCGGCGATCATCTCGCCGATGACGTGGTTCAGGTCCTCCCGGCTCATCACGTCGGGAAGCATCGCGGCGTACTGGACGCGGATCGCATCCCAGTCCACACCGTGCATGTTCTCGACGTAGAAGTAGTCGCGGAACGTCCGCCAGACATCGTTGAAGATCTGATTCCACTCCTCGCGGGGATCGATGACCACGACCATGCCGCGGGTCCTGGCGGTCTTGGCGCTGCCCCCGGATCCCGCATTGCGGATCGCGACCGATCCGCCGCGTCGGTGGGCGATCTTCTTGCCGTCCGCGGACATCTCGAATGATCCCATGGACGCGTTGGCCGAGGAGCCCTTGTCGTCGCTGTCGGTGATGTCGTAGGTGTGCAGTGCACCGTTCTTGAGGAACAGCAGCTTGTTGGAGCTGTTGACCGCGAGATTCGAGTACGACCCCACACCGGTGGGCAGGAGGATGGCTCGGGACTCGATGCCGTCGAAGTCGATCGTCATCGTGTCCTCCTCGTCCTCCTCCGGCTGGTCATCCTCTTCCCCGTCATCGCCGCTGCTCTCGGTGTCTCCGCCTCCGGCCCGCGTGGCGGTCATGATCATCGTCATGCCTTCCGCGCTGCGTTCTCCGACCATGGTGTCGCCTTCCAGCGTGAAGGTGGTCGACTCGTCGTCGTCCTCGGAACTCATGACCAGTTGGCCGGCATCGGGGTTCCAGGTGCCTTCGACGTCCATCTCCTCACCCATCATGTCGATCGATACCGTACCGGTCACGGAGTAGTCCTTGGCCATCTTGAGCTCCATGGTGAAGCTGATGGGAGGAACTTCGCCCGGTGCGCCGACGACCTCGACGCTGCCGTTCCAGGTGCCGCTGATGGGGTCCTCGAACACGAGCAGCAGGACGTCGTGCTGGGAGGCGTTCCGCTCGATCGAACGTCGGGCCTCTTCCTGCTCCTTGTCGTCGTCCTCCCGGGGTGCGTCCTCTTCGTCCGCATCGCCCTCGCCGGATTCGTCCGATTCATCGGACTCCTCGGACTCATCGGACGCTCCATCACTGGAGTCCTCGGTCTCCTCTTCTTCTTCCTCCTCTTCCCACTCGACCTCGTCGAATTCGACCGTCCAGACCGGATCCATGTCGTTGCGAAGCGGGATGGCGTAGAGGTTCCCCGGTTCGGTGTAGATGAAGGTGCCGTCGACGGGGGAGTATTCGGGGCGGAAGGTCCGGCCGCTGGTGAAGTACAGATAGTCCCCTTCGCGGTCGAAGGCCGGATCCATGTCGTTGAACATGGGGCTGGTGATTCGATGGTGCTCGTCTGCTTCCGTGTCGTAGACCCAGATCGAGGACATGCCGTTCTCGTCCGTGCGGTCGTAGGCCAGCCACCTGGAATCGTGGGACCAGCTGGTGGATGGGCGCTGGGCATAGGTGTCGGACACCACGTGCCTCCGCTCTCCGGTCTCGACGTCGATCATGTGGACGTCGCCGGCCTTTCCGGTGTAGAGGAGCTTCTCGGAGTCGGGACTCCATTCGGTGGCGTGCTTGAAGGGGGTTCCGTCGAAGGTCAGCTGCCGGCGTTCCCCCTTGCCGTCCGATTGGATCATGTAGAGCTCGTACTCGTCGCTTTCATCGCTGAAGTACGTGATCCATCTTCCATCGGGACTCCACATCGGGTCCCGCTCCGCCACGCCGGCGGTGTTCGTCATGTTCCTGGCCACGCCGTGCTCGCTCGGCAGCGACCAGATCTCTCCACGGGCTTCGACCGCGACGCGCTTCCCCTTCGGGGAGACGGCGAAGTTGCGGATAGAGTCGTCGGTCTCGATCCGCCGGTGCCGCACCGAGGGGCGGTCTCCGGGAATGGTGACTTCCACGACCCGGGTCGATCCGGAGGGGATGTCCAGGACCATCAGATCCGTCCCGTGCTGGAAGATGATCTCGCCTCCGCCATCGAGTCCGGGACCGATCGAGGGCCAGAGCACGTCGAACTCCTCGAAGTCCGTCACCTGAACCCGGGTGTCGGTGGCGAGTTCGTACTTCCAGATGTTCATCCGGTGGTTCGCCCCGGCGTCCGACAGGTAGTACAGCGTGTCGCCGTGCCACATCGGTTGGGTATCGGTCCCTTCCCAATCCGTGATCTGCATCGCATTCAGTCCGTCCAGATCCATGATCCAGAGATCGGACGCCATGCCGCCCCGGTAGCGTTTCCACGTTCGACCGTCGCGGGAGTGGGGGGTGTAGGCAAGCAGGGCTCCGTCGCCGTGGATGGCGCCGGCGGCTCCGTACGGAATCGGCAGCTCGGTGGGCAGACCGCCGTCGGCACTGACGGTGTAGAGCTTCTGATCCTGGCCGAGCCCCTGGTAGTCGTAGCCTGCGAACAGGAGCAAGTCACCGGCCCAGTCGCAGAAGGCTTCGCGACTCGGGTGATGCGTGACGCGAACGGGCTGACCGCCTCCGGTCGGGATCACGTACAGATCCTGGCCACCGTCGTAGTTGCCGGTGAAGGCGATCCGGGTTCCGTCCGCATTGAAGCGGGGGCGGCCTTCGCGTCCCATCGGGCTGGCCAGCGGTCGTGCCGTGCCACCGTTGCGATCCACCGTCCAGAGGTCGTTGGCATAGGTGAAGACGATGTGGTCCTTCGAAATGTCCGGGTACCGAAGCATCCCTGCGTGCGGCTGCACGTCCGCGGAGGCCATGCCTCCCGGCAACAGGGCGAAGAAGAGGGCCAGCAGCAGTCGGCGGATCGTCATCGAATAATTCCTATGCTCAAAGGGGGGGCCGCGACCGGCCCGGATGAAGCAGGATAGGCCAGGTCCAGGCTTCCATGGGCGCGAAGTTCCGTCCAATCCGGCCACCTTTCGGCCGTTCTCGGACCGTTGCGGGTGTTCGGCCGCCCGTACAGCCCGCACACATCGGACAGGTGCCGGATTCCCGAGGTTTCTTTCGGTTCCCGTTCGACACGGGGCGCCCCCGTGGCACCCTTCGGATGCCCCACGGCGGGGTTCGGACCTCCTCCCGATGACCACACGTTCCAGATCAAGGCTGCACCATGCACTCGCTCTCCTGTTGATGGCGGGCTGTGGTCATACCGGTCTGGCCAAGGTCATCTCCGTTCCGAAGGACGTTCCGACCATCCAGGGGGCCGTCGATGCCGCGGAGCAGGGTGATGAAATACTGGTCGCTGCGGGCATCTGGCGGGAAACGATCGATTTGAAGGGGAAGGCCATCGTGCTGCGCGGCGCCGCGGGATCGCAGGCGACGACGCTCGATGGTCGAGGATTGAGGGGAAGTGTGCTCCGCTGCACGGGGGGAGAGACGGCGGAGACGCGGATCGAGGGGTTCACGGTCACCGGGGGGAGCGGTGACGTGGACGCCCACGGTTCGCAGGCCACGGTCGGTGGCGGCCTGCTGGTGCTGGGAAGCAGTCCGGTTCTCGTCGACTGCGTGTTCCGGGACAACCGGGTGCTGCTGCACGGCGGTGCCGCCTACTGCGGGGTGAATGCCAATCCGTCCTTCGTAGGATGCATCTTCGAATCCAACGCGGCGGAGAAGGGGGGAGCGGTCTTCAACATCCGCAGCAATCCCCGATTCTCATCCTGCATCTTCGTTCGGAATCTCGCGGACTACGGCGGCGGTGCGGTCTACAACGATCGCAAGTGCTCGCCGAGCTTCATCGCCTGCCGCTTCGACGCCAACGAGGCCCTGTACAACGGCGGGGCCATCTACGACTACGAAAGTCGGGGCAGCCTGTCCGGATGCATCTTCGCCCGCAACACGGCCGCCTTCAAGGGTGGTGCGGTCTACAGCGCCTACCGGAGCGACACTGTGATGGCCGACTGCAGGTTCCTGACTCAGACCGACGACGTGGCCGGACGTCGTGGAGTGACCCTGAGTGCAGCAACCATCCATGGTGCCTGCTGCATCGGCGGAGGCTGCATCGTGGCCACGCGTGCCGACTGTGACAATGCAGGCGGCGTGTTCAGTGGAGAGGGCAGCATCTGCGAGACCACGGTGACCAGCTGTCCCGTGGGCCTGCAGGGCGACCTGAACAACGACGGGTCCGTCGACCGTGTCGACATGGCCGTGCTGATGCTGCTCTGGAAGTAGATCAGCCCTGCAGCAGGCGGAGTGCGATGTCGTGCACATCCGTTGCCGCAATCGTCTCGGGCAGGTCATCCATCGATTCGCTGCACAGGAGCACCGGGGACCGGTCCGGTCCCAGATCCGTCCGTCCGTGGGAGCCCCGTACGAGCGTGGTGTCCAACGGGATCACATCCATGAGGGTCCGGAAGCCCAGCTTCTTGCGCAGCAGTCGCCAGGCGATCCCCGCGCGGACCAGACGCCGGTCCGGATCAAGGAAGAGTTCCCTCGGGTCGTAGCCCGGCTTGCGATGGATGTCCACGGTCCGAGCGAAGTCCGGAGCGCGTTCCGCGTCGAGCCAGTAGTCCCACGTGAACCATCGCCGCGGCCCGCTGACGCAGACCAGGTCGCCGGCACGTTCGTGCGCGAGTCCCCGGGAGGCGAGCTCTTCCCCGGCCAGCACCTCGTCGATGCCGTCGCTCGCTTCGAGCAGGGTCCGGATCGCCGCAGAATCGACGTTGTCGTCGAGGTAGACGTGGGCGATCTGGTGGTCGGTGACCGCGAAGGCCTTCGACGCACCGGCATCCAGCAGCTCCCGGCCCCGCTCCTCACGGATGGCCAGCAGTCCGGCCTCGCGGAGGATGCGATTGATCGCCACGGCGTCGTCGACGGGGCCGATCCCGTATTCACTCACGACCAGCACGCAGCAGTTGCGTCCCCGGTAGAAGTCGATCAGTTCGCCGACCAGGTCGTCGATCTCGCGAACGTGTCGTGCGATGGCGGGGTCTTCGGGACCCAGTTGCTGGAGCCCGTAGTCCAGGTGCGGAAGGTAGACGAGCTGGAGATCGGGAGAGGTCGCCTCGTGCACCAGACGACTCGCCTCCGCAATCCAGCGACTCGAACGGATGTCCGCGGCCGGTCCCCAGAAGTGGAACAATGGAAACGGCCCGAGTTCGCGCTGCAGGCGGTCACGCAGTTCGGGGGGATTGGTCCAGATGTCCGGCAGCTTGCGGCCATCGGCGGGATACATCGGACGGGGGGTGACCGCGGTGTCCACGCTCGAATACATGTTGTACCACCAGAACATGTTGCTGCAGGTGAACCCCGGTTCACGCAGCCGGGCCGTATCCCAGATCTTGTCCGCCTTCACCAGACGATTCGACTGCTTCCAGAATCGCACTTCGCACGACGACCGGTCGTACCACCCGTTGCCGACGATCCCGTGGTCGGACGGTGGCCGACCGGTCAGCATGGACGACTGCGCGGTGCAGGTCACCGCGGGAAAGGCCGGGGCGATGGTCCGGTGCGTCCCCTCGGCCGCCAATGCTCGGAGCCGTGGTGCATGATCGCGCAGCAGTCCCTGATCAAGGCCGACCACATTCAGGATGACGGTGGGACGGGCCATGGCTCAGGTTCCGGAGATCGACTGCTGCAACAGCGACACCATGGCGAAGCAGGCGACGGCAAGCAGCGCCAGCACGACCCAGCCGATCATTGCGAGAAAGAACGCATCCAGCAGGGCGATGCCCGCAAGCAGTCCCATGACGCTGCTGCGCACGCGGGGCGGGTCGAGGGCCAGCAGGTTGAGACTGCAGCGAATCCGAATGCCCAGCATGACGGCGGTGATGAGGAAGGCCATCCAGGGGATGAAGCTCCAGTCCATCGGGTACGCGATCGCCAATGCGCACGCCGGACCCATGGCCCCGAGGCCGATCAGCACCGTGGTCCACGCTCCGGCCCGTCCGCCGTGGTCCTCGCCCCGCGCGATGCCCGTGACGCCGGTGGTGAAGAGTCCGATCCCGATGCACAGGGGGATCAGAAGGACCGGGTCGGGGGTCGTCGTGATGGCAAAGGCAGCCACCACGTACACCAGGGCCCGACAGAGTCCCATGAGCACCAGGGCCGGAACGGTGGCGGCGTGCAGTTGCTGGTAGAGCAGGATCGAGACGAGCAGGCCCGTGGCGGCGATGCCGCCCGGCCAACCTCCGGCCAGGGTGCAGCCGATCCATCCGGCGAGCAGCAGGATGCATCCCACGATGCTGGCGGTACGCCGGTTGATCCGTCCCGAGGGGATCGGACGGTTCGGCGTGTCCACGGCGTCGCGGTCGGCATCCATGACATCGTTCAGGATCATTCCGCTGAGATAGAAGGCGCACACGCCGCCCAGCACGAAGGAGAAGCGGACGGGTTCGATCCAGGGGCCCGGATCCTCGGAGGGGAGCGAGAGGATGCCGAGTCCACATCCCGTCATCACGTTCGTGATGCAGGTGGGCAGATTGGAGATCCGCATCAATTGAAACCAGGGGTGCAGCCACTTCATGGTGATTCCTCATCGGCCAGTCGGGCCCGTGTCCATTGCAGTTCGGCGGCAATCCCGTCGGCCAGCTCATCCGGTCGGATCGCATCGGGAAGAGCCGACCAGGCGTAGGTCTCCACCTCCCAGTCGAGCGCCTCGTTCCGGCCTCGCAGCAGCTCGATGGCGTCGATCAGCTGGGACTGGGTGGTTCCCAGCGATCCCACGGTCTTCAGGTGCACGGGGACGTGGAAGTGGATTCGCCAGTGTCCGCCCGGTTCGCACGCAAGGGCGTCATCGAGATCCTCATGGAACCGGTGTCCGTCGTCGTCGCGCACCACGACCTGATGCAGCCATCTCGGATCCCGAAACGACTCCAGCGCGGTCCGGGACGCAGCGGAACTCCCATCCATGTCGACGTCGATGGCGCTGGACACCTGCACCCGTCCGATGCGGATCGAGCGTTCGTCCAACGCTTCGATGCCCCGGGCGAAGTCCTCGAACATGACGGCGGCGTGACAGCAGTCGACGCAGGTGCGGAGATACCGGAGCACCCTGGCGTCGTCGGGGCCGCCCAGGAGATGACGCTCGAAGAAGGTTCCCACCGCCTCCAGTCGTTCGATGGCGCAGCCCGGCTCGGGTTCGATGTCGACGTGGATGCAGCGTCCGGTGCGCTCCTCGAGGCGTTCGAGCCGGATGCACAGGGCACGAAGCCGCTCGGCGCAGATCGCGAAGTCCTCCCGGCGCATCGAGGGGCCCCAGCCGAGGGGAACCGTGGAGACACCGCCGCTGCATCCGGGATCCAGCATCCCGGCGAGCAGTTCCGCAAGCCCGAAGGTGAAGTCGGTGCGGGCGTCCTCCGTCCAGTCGGGGCGGTACACCTCGTGCTTGACGACCTGCCCGTGGAAGTCGCCGTAGGGGAATCCGTTGAAAGCGAAGACCTGCAGCGCACGGTCCCGCAGCCAGTCTCGAAGTCGTTCCGCACCGAACCGCCTTGCATCCTCGAGGGCGTCGGCTCCCAGCCAGAGTCCCACCGGCAGGGGCGCGTCGCCACCGAGCCGTTGGTGCACCGCGACGGCATGCCGTTCGAGTCCGCGTTGGACCTGTTCGAGCGTGGTGCCCGCGTGGACGTTGCTGCAGTAGCCGAGCATCATTCGCCGGCGTCGAACTTCGGACTCTGGCCGAGGAACGACACGGGGTTGCCCCAGGTCACCTGT
>MDTD01137611.1_pt1 | contig 12311 bp, 9 predicted proteins | sample 811221 | NCBI WGS metagenome assembly MDTD01 (sample SAMN05326646, study PRJNA326480) | marine metagenome | isolation source: seawater | place: Pacific Ocean: South West | collected 2011 | reverse complement strand
TGGGAACTGATTGAGAAACTCGAGGAGATCGCCAGCAAGGACGAGGTGGTGCTGCCCGACGTGCCCGAAGCCCCCGATTTGGATGCAGTTGCCAGTCAAGTCATAGAAGGCGTTGATCCTACTGATTCCTCAACTACCGAGGTCAACAAACCAAGTTGGAACCTCAGCGGCGACGAGGACCCTTGGCCCTCAAACAGGGCCGAGGAAGAATGAATTCGCCTTAGGCGAATACAAATCCATACACTCAGATGTCCTTCAGTTGTACATCTGATAAATCTTGGACAGCAATTGATTCGAGGATTGAATTTGGAGGTTCATCTGCTCCTGAAGGGCGAACACATCATCCTGCGACTGGGTAAGTGCACTATGAATTTCAGCCATGGAGCCAAACGATTGTCGCATGTGGGCGATGCGTACTTCAAACGTCTGCATGATGGAGGAAAGCTCTTGTTCGAGGGTTGCCCAACCCGAAGCATACTCGAGAGCATCGGTTTCGTTTCGGGTCTTCATGATGTTACCCTTTGCTTCAATGGAAGCGAGGAGGTCTTCGATTTGCTCTTCAACTTCTTCAAAGATCTTATCCATCTGTTCTTGCTTACGTCGGTCAGATCCAGCCTTCGCCGTCTCGCGCTTTCGAAGCTTTTGAATGAATTCAAGCATGGAGTTGAGTTCACCAGTGACATCGTTAGGAGTGACCGGAGCAGGAGCGGTCAGGTTCATGCTCGACCACAGGATGAAAATCCCAACAACGAGGAAACCAACTTGCATCATCTCCATTCAGATCACCTCTTTGTAATGCTTCACTTCTTCTTTGGTCGATTCAAACCGCCCAACAGTAGATTTGGTTGGTTTCCGAAGTTGTTTCCGTAAAAGTGCCGGTAGAACGCCTTCAGCAGATTGGCATCCTCTTCGGCGTATCGATAACCGCTCTTCTCGTGCCCTTCAATAAGTTGGGAGAACAGTCGGGCGAAACTATTGACGTGAGCATAATGACGATCTTCGATGTACTCCAGGGCAGGGTCCGTCATGATGGTACGCTTTTCTCGAGACCCTGCATCTTCATTGGAAACCATCAGCATGTTGTGGGCCGCTTGATACTCCGTCATGCGAACGTACACCCGCTTAGCGTTGGGCAGCGAGTACCCTGGAACCTTGTGACAATGGGTGAGAACCTTGTCAGACCCCGCTTGCTTGAAGGCGGAAGCCAGCGCCTGCTTGACTTGTTCAATCATACGGCTGGTGATTTGATCGGTCGATTCACTCAGCGATTCGGCAGGGACATAAATGTCAAGGATACAGAAACCACCTGGTTCAAGGACATCCTCGCCCGAGGTCGCCAAGCCTCGAGCGCTTTCGAACATTGCTCGTGCTTCTTCGATGGTCTCATCCGTTCGCTGACCGAGAGCAAGATTGAGGATTTCACCAAACGAGAAGGAATTTGCAACAGTCACACGGGTGTGGCGGTTCATTTCCCATGGCCCCTTTGGATTGGTTGCCACTGGGTCGTGGATCACCGTCTGCTTTGCGTAGATGATGTCCTCTTGAGACAAGATTTCCGTCCGTTCGTCAGAGATGTCCATGAACATCGGATCAACAGTCGGTTCACCAGGGAACAAGTTCCGAAGGGTAGCTTCGATGCACGTCGTCTGTCGAAGTCGGCGTTGTACGGGGTCCTTTCGGTGGGCGATATCAAGTCGAACATTGTTCAATCGCTTCGACTGAGAGCCGTAGGCAGCACGCAACATGGTCGTCGCATAGTTGGCTCGGTATTCGTGGACTGTATTACCCAAGTTATCCTTCACCCATGCAGCATCGTCCAAGAGGATGGTCTCGATGGCACCCGTGGTGAACAAGGGTCGTGGTACCTTTGCTTGAAGGAGAGCGTATCGACCGATGCGAGCCGTTCCACCCAGGGTGGTCTCAAGGGAACCGATCTTACCGCCTGCGAGGGTCAGTGCTGCCTTCCACCATTCAAATTCTTCAGCAAGGGCAGTTGCTTGTCGTCCTGTGCGTCCTTCTCGGAGGGTGTGGTCAGACTTTCCACCACCGATGTCGTTGGCACGGTGGAGGTAGATGTAGTGCTTCCCAGACGGCAGGTCAGGCATCTCCTTGTTCTTACCGAAGGAGACTTCGAGAATGGAGACGTATCCGAGGTTGTTAAACAGGATCGGAGTGATGTTGACGTACGACTTCACGAAGTGAAGGTTCTTCTTGACGTAATAGCCGTCCTTGATGGAGACCAAATTCAAGTTTCCGAGAGCCTCAATCAGCCCTTGGGTTGGCTCGCTGGCCATCGCCTTGGTGATCTTGTCGTGATCAGAGCCACCAAGAACGGTAATGACGCCGAACTGGTAAGGACGCCCGTCGCCGTCGTTCTCTTGAATGGCAGCTGCGCTTCGAGCGGACTTCACCAGGAATTCAAGGGCTTGGGGCAAGAAACCGGTGACGCCAAGGGCAGGATCGAATCCTTCAGCCTCTTGTGCGTTGGTGGCAGAAGACCCCATCTGCATGATGGCACCGTGGAGGTGCATGTCGTTGTGGTGAACGTAACTTGCCGCATCTCCATTGATCGAATACGTCGCTTGTTGATTTCCTGGCTTCATCACCAAGGTTTGCCCGTTCGCTACAGGTCCTCGAATCGGGTTTCCGTCGTGAACGAAGTTGAAGATCTTCTGCTGGTCAACCTTCACGTCACCGTTGTGTTCGTTGTTTTCGGTGGTGGAGATCAATTCATCTTCTCCACCGACACCGGGGGTCGAAGACTGGAATTTCTTGAACAAATGCTTCATGAGATCGGACTCCTCTTCTCGCTGCTTTGGCTTCGTCCAGTCAATCCGGCCGTTTTCAGCAGCATCCTGCTCGTCACTCGAACCGGAAAAGAACGAGGTATCAACGGATGGCATGGAATCGTCCCTCATGGTAATGGCCTCCTTTTCTTCCTCTGTAGGGATGAATGAGGTTTCTTGATTTGATTCAGATGGTGCGGGATTCAACTTTCCAACAGGCTTCAGCACGGGCAATTGAGATGGTGACTGATCAACCGTCTGGTCATCGGCCGACAGCAACAGCCTTCGCTTCATGCACCCACCTCTCGAGCAATGCTCCGGGTAATCTCGTCCGTCTGCCCAATCAATTCGTACAACTGCTTGGTGGCGAGAAGGAGGTCAATTTGTTGGGATTGAGTGGATCCGAAAGCATCCTTCATTCCGTTCATTTCATTGATAATCGCTTCAAGTCCGTCAACGCCTCCAAGTCGATCCTGAACATCCTCAAGGTTGTCCAAAATGTCCTTCAGAAAGTTTTCCTTCATTTCGATGGAGGTCTTCATGATACCTTCGGCGTTTTGGAGAAGCTCCTTTTCTTGCATGGTCGCAAGTTGTCGGTCAGCGAGCTCTGCTTCGACCTCGTCAACTTGACTTCGTTCTTCCTGAGCAACGAATTCAAGGAAATCGTTCATGTCCTCGATCTTATTGAGCGCACGAACCTCGCCGATGAAATCCTGAGCCTTGATCAGATCGTTTTCGATCTTGAGTTTGTAGACATAACGTGCGCCCCAGAGAACAGATGCAGCAGTGGCAAACGCCATGCCAGGGTAAGTAAGGATGGCGTCGGTGATAATTTCTGTATTCATTGCCATTGGCGCTTTTGGGGGGTTGTGGATTTGAATCCGAGTCATCCCAATTCAAATTTAGACGATGCAATTTTAATCAATAGAGACGGAGTAAATTTGTCTGCGGGGGAGAGTCATGAACGAGAAAGAGCGAATTCAGGTTCAGAAAGAGCGAGCCATGGCTGGACTTGACTTGCGGAATGAACTTCAATCACCTCACGCCGAGGAGGAAACCTTTGACCTGGAGAAGCTACTCGGAGATTTGAAGGGATGGACTCAAGAAGAGGACGGGGGTAAAGAGACGCAGGTTGAGACAGATCTCGAGGGAAGCGTTGTAGACATTCAACGCGTGTCGAAGGATTTTCAGAACTTGATCGATGAGTACCGTCCGAGTGTACAGGTTGCCCTGAACGAAGTCGCTGATTCAGCCAAATTCTTGCATGCAAATCAGAGTTGGGCTGAGTTGCGCAGTTGGGATCAGGCATTTCATTGTACAAATGACGATTGCGACCATCTTGTGAGCGTTGATGATTTGGCGAACCACAAAGGACAGTTCATTTACCTCGCTAGAACCTTGATTCCAGAAGTACGGGGAACGTTGACAGAAGCGGTACAATCCGTTTACAACGACGACAACAAATTGCACTTTTGGTCTTCAGTGAAGAAGAAGCCACAAAAAGACGGTCAAGAGGCTGAGATCAACCTTCATCGATACGAGGTTGACTGGCAGGCCTTTCGAAATTTTGTCAAGGCCGTGCTGGATAGTGGCGAGGGGAGAGAGGTCGAGGCGACCATTCAGGGAACCAAACACATGGCGACGGTGAAAGACCGAATCAACACCAAAAACACCGGTCCACTGAATCGAAAGGAATTGCGAATCCTCTCTCAAAACCACCCCCTGCTGGTACAATTCGCACTCCGCCTGAAAACGATTGAGCGAAAGGTGCTCCATTGTCGTGCTTGTCAACAACAATACTGGGACAACAACACCTGGCCTAGCGAGCGCGTCTACTTCCATCGTATCGCAGGGAAAATCATTCGTTCAGTCATCGAAACGGCGGTTGGAAATGCGGTGATTCGTGCACCCAAGTCGCTCCAAGTTGCTGACGCTAATGGGACACTGCAACGCATCACGTTCAGCTCTGGAGGCGAGGAGGGCAAGGCTGCACGCTACCGAAAACAACTGCTCGGCGAAGCCATTCTGACGGCATTCCAAGACAATGTCTCGTTCGATATTCCAGCCGCTGACACTCAGAAACCAGCCTACAGAGCGCAACGCGAAGACCAAAAGGAAGTTGAACTCTTTATCGCTCTTGGAACTGAAGTGGCTGAGCGCCTCGCAAGGGAGCTCAAATCGGTCAAGCCGCACGTGGCGTTTCTGGTCGATCAGGCAGTTCAATCTCGGGCAGGAAAGCAGCCTGTTGACCGAGATGACTGGTGCAAGACCCGAGCCGTCCAATTGTTGTATGCTGTCCATGCGTCGAAAGCAGGGCTGTTCAAGATCGAAAAGACTCGGGCGTTTCGCTACACCAACGGAGTTGCACCCGACCATTCATCCAACCTCATTCGCCTGACGAACAAAGTCCACCGAGACATCCGGGAGCGGTTCGTTCAGAACGATACTGAAGAACCTCGCAACCTGCTGAAGGAACTCTATCACAGAGAGCGAATGCAACCTATGCTTTGTGAACCCGTTGACCGTTCCTCTGAAGATTACACTGCTGGTGGATATTGCACTCCAGAAATTCAGAATCACCATCCATTGGTTTCGGACAAACAAGGGGCCCTGAATGCTGGATTCCCCCGGTTTGAACCTTCAGAAGAAGCCACAAACGTCCTCAACGTTCTCCAAAAGACAACGTGGACGGTCGACGTCAAGACTTACGAGGTCGTAAAGGCGGTTCTTGACCATGAGATCAAGGAGAACGTTGTTGGGAAATTGAAGATTCAGGCCGATGAAGACCGAATCGTCATCGATTACAACGAAGGGCTCTCGTCCATTCGGCACGGACAGGTTCGCGAATGGAAAGACACGTTCCGATTTATTGACGAGCTCCTCACAAATCACCCTGGAAAGCCTACGTTCTGGCATCCTTGGTTCTTTGATTGGCGCGGCCGAATGTACACCTCCACCACCATGCTTTCCCCGCAGAACGACGATCTTTGCCGTGGCCTCCTCCGTTTTGGGGAGAAGACCGCCCTCACCGAATCCGGATTTGCCTGGATGCGTCGCCGTTGTGCTTCCTTTTTCCGCGACCTCAAGGGCGTAGGGAAGCTCACCAAAGGAGAAGAATACCTCGAACTTATCGCCAAACTCGACGACAAATCCTGGTCGAGTTTTGACGAGGTGGGCCAAGACCCGCTGTTTGAGGAGATGCTCGAGGAGATTCTCGCCTTGCCCATCATTGAGGGGTACAAGATTTGGGGAGAGGGCGATGTCTTCCGAGCGAAGGCAGAAGGTTTCCAGCGGTACAGCCTCATGCACGAATACATGCGCGTTGTCAACGCTGGCGGTGTTGGTGTTGAGACCAACATGCCGTTGAACGTTGACGCTTCTTCAAGCGTGTATCAACACGCAGCTGCGCTGTTGAGAGATTTGCGGATGGCTCAAAGCGTGAACGTTGCGTCAAAAGACGGGACGGTCGGCCCTGCAGACGTGTACCTCGAAGTGGTCGCTGAACTTTCTTCGATGTGGGAAAAATCATGCCCACTCGACGACCCGAAGTTCGCCCTAAGTGAGGAATTGAAGGCCTCGTTGAGAAAAGTCCTCCTTTCCCGTAAGGTTGCAAAGAAACCCGTGATGACGCACGGTTATGGTGCTGGCCACGCTTCGATCACCCGGAGTTTCCTTACGCACAATCAAGACCCTGACGGGGACGTTGGTGGTTGGGTCGAAATCGACAAGAAGCGAGATGACGGAAAACTCTCGTATCAACCGGTTGCTCACCCTGAGAGTACGCTCAAACTTCTTCATAATCAAGTGGCCAATGATCTCCACCATCCGCTTGCATCAGCGGTCGTTTCGGATTACATCACGGCCATCAAGGCAGTGTTGCCATCTTTCAATGAAGTCACCAAGTGGTTGAGAAAGATGGTGAACAAGCACGAGGAGGTTTCCGGTGAACCTCTGCAATGGACCCTTCCCGACGATTCGAAGGTGTTGAATCAATACTGGCACGAAGCGAAAACAGAGTCGGTTTCGCCTTGGGCTGGGTTGCGTGGGCATCGTGACCAACTCCGTTCAATGCTTGGCATTGAACATGAGGCCCTCGTTCCCGTTTCGTTCGGCGAGGCGATTGACTTTGATGGTATCACAACCCACCTGCGTTCCCTTGGAGGCGACCTTGATGAAGAATTGGCGTTCGTTGAATACGTTAAGGAGTCGGAAATGAGCCGTCTCACTGCACTGACGGAAGCGTTGGATGAGGCATTGAAACCCTTCACGGCTGCGGGCGATGGTGTCGCCTGGAACGAATTGCGAACACACTTGGGCCTCTTGGACAACGATGGCCCTCTCACTTCAGAAGAGATCCGCAGCAATGAGGTCTTGAAACCGTTTGGTGCCTACATCACCCCCAACGAGCAAGGTCATATCTCGGTCCGACGGAAATCAGGTCAACGGAGCATCGAGAGTGAGCGAACAGGCATTGCTCCAAACCTCGTTCACTCGTTGGATGCACTTCACATGCGTATGGTTATCCAGGGCTTGGCAAACAGCCTCAAAATGACAGATTTCTGGTCGGTTCACGATTCCTTCGGGTGCCATCCAAACCACATTCAAGAGCTCACCACCAATGTTCGAGGTAAGTTCGTTCAACTTCATGCTCTCAACAAGCCAAGTGGTGGTCTGTTCTTTGACCTCCTTCGAGCGACCTTTGGAGATGAGTTGTACAAGGCCGGACCTGCCAAGAAGGCACCCAAGCCTGGCGACCTTTGTGGAGATGATGTTGATTCGGACTACTTTGTGAACTGATTTTATTGATTGATTTTGAAGAGGAAAAGGTGATGACTGTGGATGAGAAATTTGGCGAGCGAACAATTTTGACCCGCATACACAAAATTGCAGAGGCGCTGAACCAACAAGTGGAACGTGGAATTACCATTCCTGATATGGCTCGTGAGATTTTGAAGCAACAACAATCCAGACCAACCTTGACAATCGATGTTGCTGTCTACAAAGCTGCCGATAAAGGGAAAAAAACGGGTTACATCAAGCAAGACGGTTGGGTTGTCATCCATCCGTTGCCTGAGGATGACGATCTCGCTGAAAAGGGTGAGTTGACCTGGCATACAGATTTCGCAGAGGCTCAAGAGACCGTTCGAAATGCATGGGGTGAAGTTGATGAGGTTCTCTTGGAACACCTCCTTCAGCCTGCCATCGTCAACGTTCCAACCTCGGATGACAACTGGGATGTTGGTGTGGATAACCTTGCAGGAACGCTTCGTAGACTGCAGGATTTTGCCCAATCTGGGGCGCTCAATGACACTCTGTTTCCAATAAAATATCCAAGCAAAGAGGCCTTTGAAGATGATATCAAAGCTCATCAGCAAAGACAACTCGATGAACTAAATCAGGCCATCAACACCCCTGATTTAATTGCGCTTGATGATGGCGTCCGCCATCTTCGGTCAGAATCCGAGTGGAACATGATGGGTTCCAACAGGCCCGCTTACCCTGACCTACCGGTGGTCAAGGGTGTTCGAATTACACCCGATATTAACGTCCAACGTTTGTTGTTCATTGAGGATTATCTCTTTGGAAAACATTCGGAACCCGTCCTTTACAGCCTTGCTCATGCACACACAAAACTCGGGCCGGCCATGGGGTATCCGGGAAAGCGTCAGGCGTTGAACAATTCAGGAGTGACCGCTGGCACGCCGTTGCCTGCTCTCATTGAATCGATGGCCGAAGACGGGTTTGATCTCCAACCAATCTTCGCGAACGATCGATGTGTAGGGTCTATCCGATTGAATGATTTGGTCATGAGCCTTCAAAAGTACGGAAAACAGGCCCTCCCCTCAACCGTAGAAGTTTCAGAGTTGAGAAAAGTTGGCTTGCTAAGCCCTGCACCTCCTTCCGTTGATGCCCATGAACCGCTTGTCAAAGTGGCTGAATGGTTGTCGTCTGGCCTTGAAGCGGTGCTGGTGTATTATTCCCCCAAGCTTTGGGAACACGATGGTGAACAGGCTTCTTTCATTGATGATTGGCTTGAGGAAGGGTGGCACATCATCACACAACACGACATCGTCGCACGTTCCATGATGTTGTGAGTGTCAATACATGACGATGGCCGTCATGACACTCGAAGGGATGAGAGCCGCAAACAGCACGGCAGAGATTTCCAACGAAACCCGTGCTTCCAGACGACGAAGCATGGATGTAAGGATCGGCGCCGGTTCGATCAACAACTTATCGGGAACAGCGACGCCGAGTTCGTCATAGTGGCGAGCCAGTTCCAGCATGGACACGGTCTCATTGCTTTTGATTCGCAAAAGTTCCAATAGCGGCTTGAGCCGCTTTTCAACGTACGCCACCAAACCGACACCAAAATGGAGAAGGAAGAAAATCAGAAAGAGCATACCGGGATCGATGGTCATTCATCTCCCTCCATTACGCGATTGGGAAAGGGTTGGCAGAGGGAGGCCAGGTGCTTGAGTTCGAGATTCAGCACACGTTGTTGAGCAACATTAGGCAACCGCTGTTGGAGTTCGTTCAGTGCCCAGAAACTTTCGTGGACGCTTTGTTGCTCGCGGCTCGTTTGGAGAATCGTATTCAATTCAATCAAGAGAAGGTGGAGTGGGTGGGAAAGTGCATGGCCTCGCAGCAGTCCGTTGAGAAACGATGTCACCCAGTATTCGTGTGCCTTCATCCTGGCAACGTGCGTCTTCCACGACGTTGGATGTTTCAGGAATTTCGCCAGCATGATTTGCCCCTCGCCGCCGAGGAACAGCGTAATTCCGTACGGCAGCAATCCATCGACGTTTCGTTCGCAAAATTCGTTTGACTTTGACGCATTAAGAATCCAGGTGCGGTCTTCCACTGAGGCATAAACTCCAGCGAAGTGCATCAGCAGCGGTTGAATTTTTACATCTGCAGGATTGATGCTGTAGAGGTGCTTGAGCTGTGCCAATCGAGTTTCATGAACATAGAACAGGCTGCGGTGACGTTCAACCGCTCCGTGGACGTTCTCCACCGATGCAATGACGCGCTGCTGTGGAATGGATGCTGGTTCATCACACATTTGCAAGATATCCTTTTCCAGAACGGACAACAACTCGCTCAAGGTCTGAAGTGCTGGGCGGTTTGTCTCCAACACGGCGGTCAAGTCAGAGAACAACTCCTCCTTGTTCACGATGATTCCTCCAACCCCTTGAATTTCAGTGCCAGGTGAACATAATCCAACAACCGCTTTTTTGTGCTTTCATCCAAGGCTTCACCCGCTTCTTCATAGATGCTCAACGCCTCCAAGCCATCCTCAATGACCGAGATCACTTGCTGCTCCAATCGTTGAGCAAACAGGTGGGCATACTCTGCAAGGGATGAATCACGTTCAACCGTGCACCGAAAAATAGCCTCTCTTGCTGCCTCAAGGTTTCGTGTCAATTCATCTCGGTAGATTTCATATTGTACCCCCAGACTACTTTCGGACTCAATACCATGACGGTTTGAACCCTCCAATGTTGGCAGATCTATCTCATTGGGCGCTCGATTCATTCTCATTGGGATTCGTCGGCAATACCATCTTCAAAAGACGGTTCCGTGGATTGAAATCCGCCAGTTTCCAAAGGTTAGGTTTCCCTTCTGAGGTGCCCCTGAAGGCGCTTTCATATTCTAAATCGTCAAGATGGAGACGGATGAACTCAAATCAGGGTTCACTCAATTTCATTCAAAATTTTCCAAGGTTCAGTCTAAATATCGCCCTGCAGGTAGGCAAGCATGACGGTTTCGGATTTCGATTCAAACGGTTTGATCTTTGCTCTTTCTGAGTCTGCATCGCCCCAAAAACATGAACCTTACAGGTCAGCCATCAGGAACATCATGGACGCACAGGGCTTTGACATCATACCGCTGGTTGATAGCCCACGAATACGAACAAACGTCAACGACATGACGGCTCGAGCTGTATACGCCAAGAATGGGGGGAATATCACCCATCTCGCACAACGCTCCGGAGACAGCGTTGAACTATTTCCGGTGGACCAAATCTTAAGTGTGAAAGAGAGTGAATCAATTTTTCATGCGCTGAATGCTCTCTGTTCTCAAAAGCTAGAACACCCCTCAACACCGTTTGTGCTGATGGTTGTCGATTCGAACAATAACCCGACGGCTCTTTTTTCTCTTAAAGAACTCCTTTCCCGTCGCTTCAATGACGCCATATTGAGCACCTATCTTGGGTATTCTGCAATCACTGCAGGAAACGTTGAGAAGAAAAGCAAAGCGATACATGACTTGCTTGAGCTGTTTCAAGAACTGCACGAAGCCTACCAAAATTATTGGCGACATGCAGATGAGATTTCTCGAGAGGCAGAAACCATTGCATCGCTTTGCTCTGCTATTTCCAAGCAGCTCCGCTTGTTTTCAAATGCAACAATATCGTCGCCTCGACGGAGACAATCTCCTCCAAGAACGGATGACGCTGATGTCCATCTGATTGATGTCATGCGGCATGGCGCAGCGGGAGTGATTTGGAATGGGAAGAACATAAAAATCGCTCAACTGGCTTGCCACATTTTATGCGAGGCGAATGATTTTGATTTTCTCGTACAATACGACTCAAAGGACATCCCCGACTCACTCAATCGTTTGGCGTTGATGGATAGAAAAGGTGAGCGGCACAGAATTCCCAATGGTTACAAAAATTTCGATGACACCCTTTTTGATTCACTCGAAAAATTGTTTCTGTTTGATTCCCCTTTGTTCATCGCCCCGTCAAATGACATTGAAACAGGGGAGGGTGCTCTTGTATGGCCGTCAATTCTCTCTTTTGAGGAGGTAAAAAATTCCCATGGTGCTCTCTGGCTGATGAAACAACTTGTGGAATGTGAAGATCGGATGAGAGCCCTCTTGCCTGACAGGGAGTTTCGTATTTCAGAAAATCCAGGTAGGCCACCGAAAGAAAAGGATTTTCTAACGATGGGACAAATCAACACAATTCTGTCTGGAAAAGGTGTAGACACAGCGGGCGTCAAAAAAATGAAACCTGAGTACATCTTATCCAGAGAAGTAATCAACTGGCGAAATGATTTTGCCCATGGTATGAGAAATAACGCACTTCGATTGGGGGGTTTATCTCGACGACAAATCACCGATGCGGTGCGGTGTTGCGTAGCATGGAAAAGTATGAAGGAAAAGGATGTTCAGATTCAATAGAAACCGATCATTTCAGAATTGGTTTCTCTTGATTATCCTCGATAAAATCAGTTTTTCAGACTCACCTGTCGGGGGGAGGGCTCATGAACAACGCCCGACTGGGGGTTTCATGGTGCAACGACCACGCGGAACTCGGGACTTCACGCCGGCGGCGATGAAGCGACGGTTGGCGCTGGAGCACCTGCTCGAAGATGTGGCGCAGCGCCACGGTTTTTCGAGGGTTCAAACACCTGTGTTCGAATCGCTCGAGTTGTTCACCGCCAAGTCCGGCCCGGGCGTCATCAATCAGCTCTATGCCTTTCAGGACAAGGGTGAGCGCGACTTGACCTT
>MDTD01009073.1_pt1 | contig 12311 bp, 15 predicted proteins | sample 811221 | NCBI WGS metagenome assembly MDTD01 (sample SAMN05326646, study PRJNA326480) | marine metagenome | isolation source: seawater | place: Pacific Ocean: South West | collected 2011 | reverse complement strand
TCCGCGTCGCGGTAGAGGCGGCTGTCCGCCTCGGGTGGGACCGCTATATAGGTCCGGAAGGAGGGTTCATTGGGATGGACGGCTTCGGTGCGTCAGCCCCGGCGGGCGCATTGTACGAGCATTTTGGCATTACGGCGGCGGCAGTCGAATCGGCCGTCCGCGAACGATTATAGGGAAACTGAATATGGCAGTGCGTGTAGGTATAAACGGTTTTGGTAGGATCGGTCGTTTAGTCATGCGGGCGGCGATCGAAGCCGGACGCGATGACATCGAGTTCGTCGGCATCAACGACCTCGGCGAAGTAAAAAGCAACGCCCATCTCCTGAAGTACGACACGGTGCACGGACGTCTCGACACCGAAATCACGACCGGCGATGACTGGATGGATTTCGGCAAGGGCAAGATCAAGGTGACTGCGGAGCGCGACCCGGCAAAGTTGCCGTGGAAAGAGTTGGATATTGATATCGCAATGGAATGCACGGGTATTTTCACCGACAAGGAATCTGCGTCGAAGCACTTGGAGGCCGGAGCCAAACGTGTCCTGGTTTCCGCACCGGCTTCTGGCGCGGACCTCACTCTCGTCTACGGCATCAACCACGATCAGCTGGACCCGAGCCACACGGTCGTCTCGAATGCTTCTTGCACGACAAACTGTCTCGCCCCGGTCGCTTATGTCCTGAATCAGGCCATTGGTATTGAGCGCGGATACATGACGACGGTCCACGCATTCACCGGGGACCAGCGGACGACGGACACGCTCCATTCCGATATGCGGCGCGCCCGTGCCGCCTCGCAGTCGCTGATTCCGACATCCACGGGTGCGGCTAAGGCCGTTGGCCTCGTTCTTCCGGAACTCAACGGCAAACTCGACGGCACCTCGATCCGCGTCCCGACGCCCAATGTCTCGCTGATCGACTTTAAGTTCGACGCGGCTCGCGATACGGACGTGGCTGAAATTAACGGCGCGATCCAGCAGGCAGCGGCAGGTTCGCTGAAAGGCGTTCTCGACACGAACGATGAGCCGCTTGTTTCCATCGATTTCAACCACAATCCGGCGAGTTCGATCTTCGATCTGACACAGACCCAGGTCATTGAAGGCCGCCTCGTCCGCGTGTTGTCCTGGTACGATAATGAGTGGGGCTTCTCGAACCGCATGTCTGATACCGCCGTGGCAATGGCGAAACTCGGCTAGGGTTTCGCCTATACTGTCGCCGTGATGGCGACGGAACGAAAATCGGTTACGGTCTACGGATTGGAACACGCCGTCTCGGCCGCACGTGTCGCGGCCGAGGCAGGCGTGGCCATTTATCTGATTAGTGGCGACGCTGCAGCCGCACATGCCGGCCCGGCATGGTTCCGATCACTTCTTGAGGAAACGCGCAAGCAGGCTCCGGACGCCGACGTTGAGGGCGCGCTCGATTGCGATGATTTCACCGGATACGCCCTCGCCGCCCTCCGCGAAGGCCTTTCCACGATTATTTACGACGGGACCGCGAACGACGCCGTCGACGATATCGCCCGGCAATGCGATGTGACGGTTTTGCGGAGCAGATCCGAATCTCTGGACGCACGTGCGGCGGAATCGGCGGGCTCGCTCGAAGCTGCTCTGCGAGCCTGGTTTACATGACCGTCTTTCCCAAGCCGCTGCGAGAAACAAGTAGAGCTATTCGGCACGAGGCATAAGCGGGATCTCAGACATGCGTATCCACAATCTCTACGAAGACGAAAACGGCGAATCGCACTTCCGCGATATCGAAATCGAATGGGCGGAGGAACGAAACTTCAGTAAGTATTCGGCGCGGATGCCGGCCAATGGCATCATCTTCCGTGAAACATCGGGAGATTACGATCTGGATTGGCACCCTGCTCCCCGCCGCCAGTACATCGTCAACCTGGACGCGGGCGTGAAAATCACAGCGAGTGATGGGGAGAGCCGCGAGATAAAGGCGGGTGAGATCATTCTCGTCGAAGATCTAACCGGCAAGGGCCACCTTTCACAATCGGTCAGCGGCCAACTGCGCCATTCGCTCTTCATACCGGTCGAGTAATTTGACGCATCAAAAAGAGACGGAGGCAATTGTTATGACTGATAAGATCAGGGTCGGCATCGTCGGCGCGACGGTAACGCAAGGCGGCAGCGGTTGGGGTGCGAACGCGCATGTTCCCGCTTTGCACGCACTGCCCAACTACGAACTGAAGGCCGTTTGCACCGCACACGAAGACACTGCGAAGGCTTCGGCGGAGAAGTTTGGAGCCGACCTCGCGTTTCATGACATGGGAGAGATGGTGGCACATCCCGATATCGATCTGGTCACCATCGTCGTTCGTGTTCCGTGGCATAAGGAACTGGTCATGCAGGCGATCGACGCCAAAAAGCCGGTTTGTTGCGAGTGGCCGCTCGGTGCGCACGTTGCGGAAGCAGCCGAGATGGCGGACGCCGCACAGAGTGCCGGCGTTGCTAGTTTGGTCGGCCTTCAGGCGCAAAGCGACCCGGCGGTTATGTACGCCCGCGACATCGTCGCTAATGGTGAGATCGGCGATATCGTTACCGTCAACCTGCGCGTCATGGTCAATGCCATTCCGGAACGCGGTGATGGCCGTATCTGGCAAGGCATTCGGAAGAACGGGGCGAATCCGATGACCATCCCGGGCGGCCACGCCGTCGACGCGCTCTGCTATATCGTAGGGGAGTTTGCTGAACTCAGCGCCCGGGTGATGACGCGCATCCCGATGTGGAAACACGCCGTCACCGGGGAAGATTTTCCCGTCGACGCGCCGGACACCGTCACGGTTGCCGGACTGCTGAAAAATGGGGCCGAAGCGGCCTATCAGGTCGCGAGCGTGCCTTATAACGCGAGCGGTACCCGAATGGAGATATACGGCCGAAAGGGAACGCTGGTGCTAACGTCGAAATCCGTCAATATCGGGCCGAGCCAGCTCTTCATGGCCATCGGTACTTCCGACATGGAGGAGATCACGCCACCTGAGGCATACCAGCTTATCCCGGCAGATATGGCCGCCGGACCGGGACGCAACGTCGCACAAGTCTACGCCCGCTATGCCGACGCGGTTCAATCGGGTTCCGCCGCATCACCGGACTTCCAACACGCTGTCGTGCGGCATGCGATGATTGATGCAATGGAGCGCTCCCACACGGAAGGCAAAATCGTCAAGCTCGGCTAACGCCTTCCTGGCTTAGATACCGACGCGCTTCATCTGTTCTTCTGGATAGCGGTCTCCCGCAGTCACGTCCGGCTCGAAGTTGGCGCCCAAAGCCGCCATCTCCTCCGCTGTCAGAGAGAGTTCCGCTGCGGCGATGTTCTCCCCCAAATAGGGCCTGCGTTTGGTTCCCGGGATCGGGACGATGACCTCGCCCTGCGCCAATGTCCAGGCGATGGCGACTTGGGCCATGGTGCATCCATGCGCTGCTGCCACTGCTTGAAGAGGCACCAGAAGCGCCTTGTTCTGCTCAATATTCTCCGGCGCGATACGCGGATGATTCCGGCGCCCGCCACCGTCAACAAGAGCATCCTGTGACGGGATCGTGCCGGTCAGAAACCTCCGTCCAACGGGCGCATAGTTGACATAGGATATACCGAGCTCGCGACACAACGGCAGAATCTCCGTCTCAATTCCCGCGTCCAGAGTGAGTACTTCGGCTGCAGGGCGACCACGGGATGGGTCGCATGGCCTCGCCGAATGGTATCGGGACCCGCTTCGGAAATCCTGAGATAACGCACCTTGCCCTGCTCGACGAGCCGGGCCATTGCGCCAACGGTTTCCTCGATTGGCACCAAAGGGTCGACCCTGTGTTGGTCGTAGAGGTGGACAACGTCCGTATTCAGACGTTTCAAGCTCTTCTCGCAAGTTTCTGGACATACTCAGGCCGTCCATCGACCGAAAGATCCGGATTGACCCGTCCGAGGTTTCCGAACTTGGTCGCGAGCACAACCTGACTACGTTTACCCGCGAGCGCCTGTGCCAGCAGTTCCTTATTGCGCCCCGTGCCGTACGCGTCCGATGCATTAAAAAACGTACACCCAAGTTCAATCGCACGATGCACGGTCGCGATCGATTCCGCGTCAACGCGTTCCCCATAAGTCGTACTCATATCCATGCAACCGAGGCCGATCGCGGATACTTCGAGCTCACCTAGTTTCCGGCGTTTCATGAATAGTTACCGATAGGCGAAAGTGGTTTAGGCTGCCACTTGTTCCGCTGTCGGGCCGTCGCCACGCAACGTTGTGCGCCGCATATCACGCGCTTCCTCGGGTGGAAACGGACGTGCGCGGTGCATCGTACGGCGGTTGTCCCAGATGACGAGGTCATGTACCTGCCATGCATGGCGATACACGTATTCGCGCTGTGTGGCGTGTTCAGTCAGATCACGCAGCAGCGACAACGCTTCTGGCCGCGGCCAGCCAACGATTTCGCCCGCGTGCGATGACAAATAGAGCGATTTTCGTCCTGTCGAAGGGTGTACGCGTACTAATGATTGGCGCACCGGTTGAAATCGCATGCGCTCTTCATCACTGAAATCCGTAAATCCCAATTGCGCGCGCGAATACATTTGCGAGTGCTCGCAAACGAGGTTTTCAATCTCCGCCCGGGTCTCCGGATCAAGCGCTTCATAAGCAGTTCGCATATCCGCGAATTCCGTATCTCCGCCCCGTGACGGAATACTGCGCGCGTGCAGGATGGAATACATCGCCGGAACCACTTTGAACGAGCTGTCGGAATGCCAGAGCCGGTTTCCGATGGCGAAAAGTCGCCGGCGGTCATCCCGGGCAAACGGCTTGTTGTTCTTGTCGAGATTGGAGACATCCGCAAAGGTCGTCGGAAGCCGGTATTCGTCTGGCGCACGCAAACTTGTGCCCACAGCTTCCTCCAGATCGCCAAGACTTCGGCTGAAAGCCAGTTGCTGATCGTCCGAAAGCGCCTGACCGCGAAAAACCAGCACGGCGTAGGTGTCCATTCCTGCATGAATTTCAGCGATCTCTTCCGGAGAAAGAGCCCCGGTCAGATCAATGCCGGAGACCTCACCGCCAAAACAGGCGCCTACTTGGCGGATATCCATCAAAACCCTCCCGCTACGCGTATTTCCCGGTCAATTGCGGAGTATGCGCGCCATCCAAGCCTTTTTCGTGGTGCTGAAGCCGGGTATCGCGCGCCCATGTCCGCTTCAAGTCGTCCCGCACATCGAAATGCAGTCGACCAAGGCCCTCGACCTCCAGTTCAATCTTGTCGCCGTCCATGAAGGAATTTAGCCCCCGATGATTGGTCCCTGTCGCCACCAAATCGCCGGGCGAAAGAGTGTGGATCGAGCTGAGCCACTCTATGCATCGCGGAATCTTGTGTGCCATATCATCCGTATTGAAGTCCTGCATCAAGGTTCCGTTGTTCCAGAGCCGTAACTGCAAGTTCTGCGGATCTTCAATCTCGTCGGCTGTGACGATATAAGGCCCGATCGGAGCGAAAGTGTCCCGCGACTTCACTTGAAAGAACGTATTGCCGGGAGGCGGCAGGTTGCGGGCTGAACCATCGATAAAGTTCACATAGCCGAAGATATGTTCGTAAGCATTGGCCTGCGACACGTTCGATGCTGTTTTCCCGATCACCAAGCCGAGCTCTGCCTCACCTTCGAAGATCGTTGCGGGCACATCCGGAAGCACCATCGTGTCCCCGCAGCCAATGACAGCTTCCGGCGCCTTGTGAAACGCATTGATTGGCGCCGGCTCGCTCAGCGTGCCGTCTTCCATGTAATTGACGGCCATGCAGTCGATCTTATCCGGTTTCGGCAGCGGCGGGCGAATGCGGACACCTGCGACCGGCACGCCTTCTCCGTCTTCCGCCAATTTCTCCAGCGCGCCGCGGTAATCATCAAACCGCGCGATCAGACCGCTGATCAGATCATGGGGCCCGGTATGCGGGATGTCGGACACGGCCGCTGACACATCGATGACGTCGCCGCCTCGTAACACGCCGAGCTTGAAATCGTCGAAATACAGAATCTTCACAGTTTCGCCTCCCGATCTTCGGTATAGGTACCGTTCTTTTTCCATGCCTGTCGAAGGGCACTTTCCCAGGTTGCCTCCGTCGCGATTTCCCGTGTCCACGGCCGCATAACGGACGAGGCCTGGGCATCCCGCAGAAATCGTTCCAGTGGAAAGCGCTTCAGAAGAGCCCGACCACCGCAAATACGAATCGCTTCTTGGGCGACCTCAACGCATGTACGCTGAACCATGACATGCGCCGCGCGGGCGCGCTGCCGAATTTCATGATTCGGCTCGAGTTTTGCTTCCGACGCGGCCCGATAGTAAAGAGATTTCGCGGCTTCGATCTTGAACAGCATATCCGCCAGGCCATTCGACATAACCGGCCCGATATTTTCCTTCGCGGAAGCGCCTTCAACGCCCCCGGTGAGATAATCGAGCGTGAATTCGTATGCCCGCTGCATCATACCGAGAAACGTCGCCGAGAAAAGCATCGGCCCGTGTGCCGCCGAGAGGTAGAGCCCGCCGAAGACGCCTGGCGGCAGCACTTCGTCATCGTCCGGCACGAAGACGTCTTCAAGCACCATGTCCCGACTGACCGTCGCCCGCATGCCGATCGGATCCCATTCGCCTGAAAAGGTAAGCCCCTCCGCTTCCCGCGGCACTCTTAGGTACAATGTGCGCTCAAGCCACGGCGCATCACCAATCAAAATCGCCGGTGTTGCGAAATAATCGGCAGCATCCGAGAGCGATACAAAAAATTTGCGACCACTCACCCTGTATCCGCCATCTACCTTCTCCGCCCGTGTGCCGAACCGCCGTCCACCCACTTGAAAGGCCGTATCCGTCTGACCCTGTTCAACCGGTTCGCTATGGGGTTGCCCATAGAACACACCCTTTTCCACGACTTCACGGAAATGCCGCGTGCGCAGTTCTTCATGCCGTGACCGCTTCTCTTCGATCATCACATGCGCATCGGCCATCTCCCCCATCATCAACATGGTCAGGCAATGCATATTGTAGGTCAGGGCTGTGGATGCGTTGCCCATGGCGATCTGCTCCGCGACCAGGACATACGTCTCTAGGTCCCCGCCCAGTCCGCCGTACTGCTCCGGGATGCAAAGCGCCAGCAATCCAGCATCGCGAAGATCGTCATAGTCCTCGAATGGGAAGCGGGCTTCCCGGTCATATTCCGCCGCACGCGGCTCGAATCGCTCTCTAGAAAGCTTCCGAGCGAGCTCGATCAGCTCCTGCTGGCGCGGGGTCGGCCGCATATCCATGGCGTCACTCCTATTCCGCAGCCTTCTGACGGGTCATGGCGTCCCAATCATACAGACGCGGCTCCTTGGTGATGAACCGTCGCACAGCCTCGTTGTGAAACTCGGTATCGCGACATTCGAGTTGTGCCGCGCATTCCGCGTCGATCATTTCCTGCTGTGTGCTCTGCAGCGACATGTCGATCAGTTTCTTCGCTTCCGCCATTGCAGTCGGCGAGCCATGCGTCAAACCTCTGGCCAAGTCCAACGCCGCGCCAAGAAGGTTTTCAGGTTCATGTATTTGCTGCACAAGTCCCAACTGCATTGCTTCTTCCGCGAAGAAAGAACGCGCCGTAAAGGTCAATTCCTTCGTCTTATTTGGGCCAATGCGCCGTGGAAGAACGTAGGCCGCGGTCATATCCGGAATCAGACCAATCCGGCCGAAAACCAGACTGAACTTTGCGCGGGACGTTGCCAGCACCATATCCGCGACCACCGCCAGGCTGAGACCGCCACCAAAAGCAATACCATCGACTGCCGAGATCACCGGCTTTGGCAGATTGATCAGATCGTAGAGATATCCGAGCGTATTACGAAGGTGACTACCACGTTGCTCGGGCGAAGGCTTGTTCGCCCCACCCATGCGGGACACATCTGCACCCGAACAGAAATTCCCACCGGCGCCTGTCAGAATCAGGACCCGGATGTCGTCATCTTCACGCGCCCGTGCGACCATCTCCGGCAGATCCGTCAGAAACATATCCTGGCTGATCGCGTTCATTTTTTCCGGCCGGTTAAGGGTAAAGACGGCAACACCGTCTTCGATCTCAAGGGTCGTTTCACTCATGGCATTTCTCCTTACTCGAACTCGCGATCTTCCCACCAAGGATAGTAATCGGGCATATCGCGGCTAACCTTCATCGGAAATTTCGGTGGCCGTTTCTCCAGAAACGAAACGACGCCTTCCTGGCAATCCGGAAGCTTGCCGAGCGTCCGAATTCCGCGCGAATCAATCTTATGCGCTTCCATCGGGTGATCCGCACCGGCCATTCGCCAGAGCATCTGGCGGCACAAGGCCACTGAAATCGACGACGTATTCTCGGCAAATTCCCGCGCCAGTTTCCGAGCAGTCGGCAAAAGCGCCTCAGGCGGCAGCACTTGCTTTACCAATCCCCCCGCCTGCGCTTCCTCGGCATCGAAAACGCGGCCGGACATCACCCACTCGAGCGCCTGGCTCATCCCGACGACCTTCGGCAGGAACCAACTGCTACAGGCTTCCAAGACGACGCCCCGTTTCGTAAAGACGAACCCCATACGCGCCTCGGTCGACGCCAAACGTACATCCATTGGCAGGGTCATCGTGGCCCCCACGCCAACAGCTGGACCGTTGATCGCCGCGATCAAAGGTTTTTTGCAATCATACAGTCGCAAGGTTAAACGGCCGCCACCATCGCGCCAGTTATCAGAATCCTCGCCCGGATAGCGGCTTGAAACATCGAAACTGTTGGCACCTGCGGAGAGATCCGCTCCGGCACAATATCCACGCCCGGCGCCCGTAAAGATGATCGCTCGGACGTCGTCATCCTCGTCCGCCTTGTCGACAGCATCAATCAGTTCGAAAAGCATCTGCCGGTTGAACGCATTCAGCCGCTCCGGCCGATTGAGCGTGATTGTCAGGATGTTCTCTTCAATCTCGTACAGGATTGTTTCGTATGTCATGGATATTGCCTTAGGCGGTCACGCCGCCGTCGACGGGAAGCGCGGCTCCCGTGACGAACGAGGCTTCGTCGGAGAGTAGAAACAAGGCGGCATTGGCGACCTCTTCGGGTCGACCGGGGCGTCCGAGACGTGTCATTCCACCGCGGTTTTTGACAAGTTCCTCCTTGTCCATCCCCATCGTCGACTGCTGATCGGGTCGCGCGACGAACTCACGCAACATCGGGGTATCAATTGGACCGGGGCACACCGCGTTAACGCGGATATTCTCGGAGGCGAGGCGACCTGCCAGCGCACGTGCAAACCCGACAACGCCGAATTTTGCCATCGAATAAACCGGGCTAAACATGGATCCCTGCAGGCCCGATGTCGACGCCGTAAACACGATGGAGCCGCCGCCACGGGTCCGCATTTCTGGTATTGCAGCCTCGGTTGTCACGAGGATAGTCCGCAAATTGAGGTCCACCGCCGTGTCGAAATCCTTCATTTCAATACCTTCGATCGAGGCAGGTCCGGGATGCCCGACGTGATCCCACATGAAATCAAGACCACCAAAGGCATTCGCCGTCTCAGTTACGATACGGCGTGAATCCTCGTCCTTGGTTAGATCCGCAACGATGCCGACAGCCTTGCCCCCAGCGCCTTCGATCTCATCGACGACGGCCTTAACCGCGTCCGCGTCGATATCCACCACGCCGACCGACGCACCCTCCTGCGCGAACCGAATGGCGCCAGCGCGTCCCATTCCCGATCCTGCTGCTGTTACCAAACCGTTTTTGCCTTCGAGCCGCATCTCGCTCTCCTTAAGTGCGTAATGACCTTGAATTCCGATAGAGATGAATCTGGCGCAAAATCCCGTGAGGGCGATGTACCGCTACATCGCAAAAAGTCCTTTGAAGATGTAAACCACGCCTACGACGATGCAGACCCCCGCGAACACGACCAACCGATACCCAAGCTGGATCATGAAGATCGCGCGCTCCATCAGGCGTCTCACGGGAATTCTCGGTGGAAAGTCGGGATCGGTCGGGTCATCGCGATCGTCCAAGGCTTTTGCGCGCGCCTCGCACCACTCCGCCGCTTTGAATAGTGAAAAGATCACAGCAAGTGCGACCACACCGAAGGCAATAATCGTGGCGCTCGACATCAGCGTATCATGCGCTTTCCCCCCTGGTTCGACTTGGCCAATCAGGTACCAGACAATCACCACAGCAACGGCACTGGCTGCCAGGAAATAGCGCACATACTTCGCCGCCATATTTATTATGACGGAGTTGTTCTCTGTCAGCTGGCCCGGCGGTATTTGTCCCGCCTGCTTGCGAATCTCCTCGCGCCGCCTATTGAAAATTCTAAGCTGCATTTTGTTTCCTAAGTGATCCAGCGGAAGATCATAGGGCAACCAGACGGTTCCTTACAGCTTCAAGCGTATGGTTTGTTTTGCGGCGTTGAAAAAGCCGCACGGGTCATATATCCAGAAACAGACTCCATGAGACCCGATTGAGGACGGATGCGGATATGAAAATTACCCAACGCGTTAAAAAAATTCTCGTCAATTACGAAAGCGATTCGCCTGGCACAAAGGCGAACATCGCCCGCATCTTGATGACCGGCAAGCTCGCCGGAACTGGCAAGATGGTGATCCTGCCTGTCGATCAAGGCTTCGAACATGGGCCGGCGCGGAGTTTCGCAAAGAATGCGCCTGCTTATGACCCGCATTACCACTACCAGTTGGCCATTGACGCAGGGCTCAATGCATATGCCGCACCGCTTGGCATGCTGGAAGCCGGTGCGGACAGTTTTGCAGGAGCCATTCCAACCATCCTGAAGCTCAACAGCTCTAACAGCCATGCGGTTACTAAAGATCAAGCCGTGTATGGTAGTGTTTCAGATGCCTTGCGCCTCGGCTGTTCGGCAATCGGTTTCACGATCTATCCAGGTTCCGAAGATCAGTTCGAGCAGATGGAAGAATTCCGTGAGCTTTCTGAGGAAGCGAAAGCTGTAGGCCTTGCGGTCGTGCTTTGGTCCTATCCGCGTGGCGGAAATCTCTCGAAAGACGGCGAGACTGCCATTGATGTTTGCGCATATGCAGCGCACCTTGCAGCCGAAATGGGCGCCCATATTATCAAGGTCAAGCCACCGACGGACTTCATCGAACAGGATGATGCCCGAAAGGTTTACGATGAGGAAGGGATCGACATTTCTTCACTGCCCAAGCGAATCGAACATGTGATGCAATCCGCATTTAACGGGCGGCGCCTTGTTGTCTTCTCAGGAGGGTCCGCGCGGGGCACCGATGGTCTGCTGAACGAGATCCGCGAGATTCGCAACGGTGGCGGCAGTGGATCGATCATCGGCCGAAACTCCTTCCAGCGCCCGAAGGAGGAGGCCATGCAACTCCTCGATACAATCATCAATATTTACAAGAGCAAGGCCTAAGCCAACGCATCAATTGGCACCGGCTATGAGCAAAGACGCAAGTACCGCAGTCTACCTAATAACACCGCCGCGCTTGAATGATCCATCGGCATTCGCCGAGCAACTGAAAGCCGCGTTGGATGCGGGCGGGGCTGATTGCGTTCAACTCCGTCTGAAAGATGTCGACGACGACGTCATAAGGCACGCCGCTGATTGCTTGCGGCCGCCGACGCAAGAACGAGATATCGCATTTGTTATGAACGACCGGCCCGACCTCGCACGCGAGACAGGCTGCGACGGTGTTCATGTCGGCCAGGACGACGCCAGCTATCAAGATGCGCGCGCATTGCTGGGTCCGGATGCAATTGTCGGCGTCACCTGTAAAGCGTCGAGGCATCTCGCCATTGAGGCAGGGGAAGCGGGCGCGGATTATGTAGCGTTCGGCGCGTTCTTCGGATCGGCGAGCAAGGAGACCACCGTACAGGCGTCTCCAGAAATTCTGTCTTGGTGGAGCCAGACGACCACCATCCCCTGTGTCGCCATCGGGGGTATTACACCGAAAAACTGCGGCCCTCTGGTAACCTCAGGCGCCGATTTTCTCGCTGTGATCTCAGCGGTTTGGGACCATCCAGACGGTCCCGCAGCGGCGATGGCCGCTTTTGGTTGCGCGATATCTGAGGCGGCACCCTAATCCCGCCATTGCGCCCGCAAACTGCTGGGTCTATAAACCGCGCCGCAAGGCCATTTAGCACAACAGCGGCGACGAGACGATGAAAATCAACGGTAATGCGGTTCGACCGGGCAATATCATTGAACATCAGGGTCGCCTCTGGCGCGCCACGAAAATACAGCACACCCAACCAGGCAAGGGTGGTGCCTACCTGCAAGTCGAACTTCGGGATATTCGCGACGGCACCAAACTCAACGAACG
>MDTD01146639.1_pt1 | contig 12312 bp, 7 predicted proteins | sample 811221 | NCBI WGS metagenome assembly MDTD01 (sample SAMN05326646, study PRJNA326480) | marine metagenome | isolation source: seawater | place: Pacific Ocean: South West | collected 2011 | reverse complement strand
AAATTATTCTGGAATTTTAAAAAATGGCACAAAAAACAAATTTAAATGTAAGTCCATATTTCGACGACTTTAATCCTGATAATAACTTCTATAAAGTATTATTTAATCCAGGATTTCCAGTCCAAGCAAGAGAGTTAACAACTTCACAATCAATTTTACAAAATCAAATTGAAGAATTTGGTAGTCATATTTTCAAACAAGGATCAGTTGTAATACCAGGAAATATAGTTTTTGATAATAGTTTTAATTCAGTAAAATTAAATTCAACTAATTTTGGTATTGATATTTCAGTATACTTAGATAAGTTCATAGGTAAAACCATAACAGGTAAAATATCCAATGTAAGTGCCACCATTGAAAAAATTGCATTACCTAGCACTGATCCAATTGATGATATAACAATATATGTAAAGTACATTGATAGTGATAATAATTTTACTACATCTAAATTTGAAGATGGAGAAGCATTAATTTGTAATGAAAATGTTACCTATGGAAACACAACAATAACAGCAAATACTGATTTTGCAAGTATATTATCTGAAAATGCAACAGCAGTTGGTTCATCTGTGTCAATAGGTGATGGAGTATTTTTTATAAGAGGATATTTTGTAAGAGTAACACAACAAACATTAATATTAGATTACTACACAAACAATCCTTCATATCGTGTTGGTCTTCAAGTTACTGAGTCATTTATTGGATCTAAAGATGATGAGTCACTGTTTGATAATGCAAAAGGTTTCACAAATTTTTCCGCACCTGGTGCAGATAGACTAAAAATTACTTTAACATTAACCAAAAAATTACTTACTGATTTAGAGGATACAGACTTTGTAGAGGTTATAAGATTAGATAAGGGAAAAATAAAGAAAATAGCAAAAAAGACAAGATATAATTTATTACGTGATTATTTTGCAGAAAGAACTTTTGATGAATCAGGTAATTATACTGTAAGACCATTCATACCATCTTTACATAACTCCCTCAATGATAGAATTGGAACAAATGGAATTTACTTCGAGGATCAAAAAACAGATCAAGGTAATACACCATCGGATGATTTAGCATGTATTCAATTATCACCAGGTAAAGCATATATTAGAGGTTATGATGTTGATAAACCTCATGTTTCAATAGTTGATATTGAAAAACCAAGAGATACTGATTTAATTGAAAATGTAACTGTGCCATTTATTTCCCCCAATATACTTAAAGTTAATAGGGCACATGGTACTCCTAAAAATGGTGAAACAGTTGAATTATATGATCAACTAAAAAATGGAGGATCAAAAATAGGTGATGCAAGAGCTTATGGATTTAATTTAACAGATGCCGCATATACTGGTGATAAAACAAGTTGGGATCTACACCTATACGATATTCAAACCTATACTAAATTAGGTTTAAATACAAAAATATATGGTGATGAATCAATTCCAAAATCATCTTTTATAGAAGGTAAAAGTAGTGGAGCAACAGGTTTTGCAGTTGCTGGAATTAGTAATGAAGATATAATACAACTTCGTCAAACATCTGGAACTTTTATAGCAGGAGAATCTCTTATAGTGAATGGTGCTGATTTATCAATTGGTATAAGCACTGTGACTGTTTTCGATACAAGAAGTATTAAATCTGTAAAACAAACAGGAGTCACAGATTTTCCAGACTTTTCTGCAGACTCAGTTTTAGAAAAACTAAGACTTCCAAGTGGTGTTATTAAAATTGATATTAGTTCAGTAGGAATTGCAACTGCTTCTTTAAGTAATGGTGGTTTTAGTGGATTAAAAGAAAATGACATTATTCAATATTTTAATCCACAAGTTAGTCAAGATGTCTTTAATAGAGTTACCTCTGTATCAAATACCGGTCAACAAATTAATTTAGCATCAATCAATGCGGGTGTCACAACTGCAAATTATTTTGGTAGTTTACCAAATGCAAGTGATGTTAATCTTCAAGTAGATGCATTTTTAGCAGTTCCTGATTTGACATCAGGTGACGGATTATTTGCTCCTTTACCCGATCCAAACGTATCAACGGTAAATTTAGAAAGATCAAATTTAATTTTAAACCAACAAGTTACAAGTAAAACTGCATCCGGTAATGCAATAACAGTTAATACAACAGATATTACAGGTATTACAAGCATTTCATTCGCAACCTTTGATGAGGAAAGATACTCTGTTCACGGAACAAATGGAATAAATACTGCAGTTACTGGTGACGCATTTCAACTTGGAGCAAATAATTTTACAATAACAAATTTAACAAATGGTGATATAGTTTTAAATACAACTATTCAAAAAAACTTTATTCAAAGTAAAAAGAAAATATACAATAGAAGTCAAAAATTAAACGTAACAGGTTCAACAAGTAAAACTTCTGGTAGCACTGCATTAGGTGACGGTACAGAAAACGTAGCAGATGGTTTAACATTTAATAAATTTTTCGGATTAAGAGTTCAAGACAAAAGAATATCATTAAATTATCCAGATGTTGTTAAAGTAATCGCGATTTATGAATCTGTTGATGGCACGACACCAACCTTAGACAAAATAAAATTTAGTGCCTCTGCCGGAGTATCTGAAAATGTGATTGTAGGGGAAAATATATCAGGTTTAGATTCAAATAGTGTGGCAAGAGTTATCTCTAAAAATGCTGACGGTGATGCAAATAAGTTAGAAGTTGTATATCTTAATTCAACAAAATTTATATCTGGGGAAAAAGTTTTATTTAATGAGTCAAATGTCGAAACGACTATTGAAACTATAACCATTGGAAACAAGAAAGATTTAACTAATTCTTACAAATTAGATAAAGGTCAAAATCCAGAGTATTATGATTATTCAAGTATTGTAAGAAATAAAGGAGTTTCATCACCATCAAGTCCTTTACTTATTATTTTTGACTATTATTCAGAATCAAGTACTGAATCTGGCGATCTATTCACAGTTTTAAGTTACGATGACGAACGTTTTGCAACAGACATACCAAATGTGGGAGGTTTTAGAGCATCAGATACATTAGATTTTAGACCAAGAGTTGATGTTTTTAGTTCAAGCACATCTTCTCCCTTTGATTTTGATTCAAGAACATTTACAGGTTCATCAAATAAATTTTTAAAGGTTGATGAAGGATCAGTAGTAAATTATGAATATTATTTACCAAGAATTGATAAATTATATTTGGATACAAAAGAGGAATTTGTGGTTGAGCAAGGAATTCCTGCAAGATATCCAAAACCACCTAAGAAAAATAATGATTTATTACAGATTGCTCAAATAAGACTTCCAGCATATCTTTATAATCCTCAGGATGCAATATTTAAGTTGATTGATAATCGTAGATATACGATGAGAGATATTGGTGGTATTGACAGAAGAGTTAAAAATTTAGAGGAGGTAACATCACTTACATTATTAGAATTAGATACCAAAACTTTACAAATACAAGATTCTCAAGGTAATAGTAGATTTAAGACTGGATTTTTTGTTGATGATTTTAAATCTACTAACCGTATGAACACTAGATTATCAAAATCTGAGATAAATCCGGAAGAAAATGAGTTGATACCGATTAGATCAAGAAATACAATTAAAGTTGATCTTGCACCAGCAGATTTGAATGATAACAGTGAGAACTTTGAATTAATAGATTCTAATATTCAAAAAACTGGAAGGGTACTTACTTTAAAATATGATGAAGTGGGTTGGATTGAACAACCTTTCGCTACAACTGTTGAAAATGTTAACCCATTTCATGTAGTGATTTACACAGGTGATATTGAGTTAGATCCATCAAACGATATATTTACTCGTACTATTCAGTTAGAAGATGACAATATTAATAGAACTGTGAATCGCGAAGTGAGTCTTAATCAAAATATAGATTTAGGAGTTGTATCGACAAATACAACTGAAATAGATTTAAGAGGCAATTTTAATCGTGCTCTTCAAAGAAGGGGAACTGGTACTTTTACTGAAAGCACAAGAACAGATGTTTCATCGACAGCAAGAACTTCATTTGAATCGACTGATGTCTCCATAAGAAATGTTTTAGTCTCTTCTGGAAATGAAACATTTATGAGATCAAGAAATACTGAATTTTTTGCATCAAGTTTAAGACCAAAAACAAGATATTACCATTTCCTTGATAGTAGAAGTAATGTTGATATAGTTCCTAAACTTATAGAAATAAAAAAGGCAGATGGTCAAGATGGATCAGATGGTATATTCCAAATTGGTGAAACTGTAATCGGATCGGTTGGTGATGAAAATTTAATAAGATTTAGATTAGCAACACCAAACCATAAAAAAGGTGTGTTTAATAATCCATCAGTTACATATACATTTAATCCCTATGCAACTGTCCCTGCTGGTGGTACACAAGTTAGTTTACCATCAACTTATAGTCAATCATCTTCAATATTAAATGTAGACACTAAGGCACTTAGTGAAGAGGCAATAGGATCTTTCTTTGGTTATGTATTGAAGGATATGAAACTTGTTGGTCAAACAAGTGGAGCAACAGCGTTTGTTAAAGATGTTCGTTTGATATCAGATATACAGGGAGATGTTGCAGGTACGTTCTTTTTGAGAGATCCAAACGCTTTACCCACTCCTGCTGTACGAATTGAAAATGGAACTAAAACATTTAAATTATCTTCAAGTGAAACTAATGAACCAGGATTGCCAGGTTCAAATGATGTATCTTCTGCGGAAATAAATTATATTTCAAATGGATCCATAGATAGATGGCAAAATGAAGTTACACAAACTGATTTTGTAACTGATTTTGATTTAACAACAAATGTAGGATTTAATGTAAATAATGTTGAAAATGTTATAGAAACAGCAGATTTAGATGACCCACTTGCCCAAACATTTGCTGTTGGTGGTAACATAGAGGCACCATCTGTTGTAGACACAAATGATGATATCGATGGTGCGTTTTTAACCGCTGTTGAGATATACTTTGCAAAGGTTGATCCTAATAATTCTCCAGTCACTATCCAAGTAAGAACAACTCAACTTGGTATTCCAACAAGAAGAGTCATAGGAACTCCTGTTGTTCTAAATCCTGATTCAGTGGTTGGTACAGATGATAATGGTAATAATATTTTACTTAAAAATAATACATCAACAGATGGTGAAAAGGGAACAAAAGTAACATTTCCAGAACCTATATTTTTAGCACCAGGTAGAGAATATGCGATAGTTTTAGTTGCAGATAAAAGTAAAGATTATGAGGTTTGGACTGCTATCATGAATGAACCAACTGTAAATACACAAAATTTACCTAACGCAGAGCAGACAACATACTCAACTCAGTTTGCTATGGGATCATTATTTAAATCACAAAATGGTTCAATATGGTCTGAAAATCAATATCAAGATATGAAGTTTAAATTATATAAAGCAAACTTTACATCTGATTCAGGTACGGCAATATTCTATAATCCAAGTATTATAACTGAAGATAATCCTACTCGTGATGAAAATACACTTGAATCACCAAAACTTTTGGATGATTCAATTGAAACATTTCCTAAGACAGGGTTTGTAGGGGTTACATCAATCTCAAACGCAGCATTAGTAGGAATTGTTACCACAGGTAGAAAAATACACGCAAGAGGGTTTGTAGACAACACAGCAGTAATCACTGGAATAGGTGCGAAGGTTCTCGGTGTTGGAATCATGAATGGTGGTGTTAGATATGCTGCTTCTGCAGGTGATGGAGCTCAATTTGATACTTATCCAATTTCAACAAAAGGAACAGGATTAAAATTAAAAATTAATGGTGCTGTCAATGGAGCAGTTACTAGTGTTTTAATCGATAGTAATGGTGAAGGATATAATGTCGGTGATATTGTTGGAATTGTAACAGATCAAGCATTTGGATCAAAGGGACAGGGAGCACAACTTGTAATTAATTCTGTTGGTGATGTGGATAGATTATATTTAACAGATATGCAAGGATCTGATGCTTCATTTACTGCTTCAATCGGTCAACCACTTCAAGTATTTAATCCAACATCTCAATCACTAAATGCATCTATTTTAGTTACAAGTTACAGTGCCGATGGTGGGGTAAATGATGGTAAACATATTAAGGTCAATCAATTTGATCATGGATTATACACAACGACAAATAAAACAAAATTAACGTCCATTCAACCATCCACAAAGTTAGTTGAGTTGCCAAGTAGTATTACTGCAACTGCAACTTCATTAGAGGTCGGTGCTGCAAATACTTCAACATTTGCATTTTTTGAAGGATCACCAGTGAGTGTAGCAAACACAGGATATCTTAAATTAGGAAATGAAATTATAGGTTATGAATCTGTTGGAGCAGAAACATTAGGATCTCTTACAAGAGGAGTTGATAATACAATTGCTCAATCTCATGGTCAGGTGGGTGTTATAAATCTTCAAAAGTATGAACTAAATGGAGTGTCACTTAGAAGGATAAATGGTATTACTAATAATGTAAGCAATAGTGGAATTATCGATTTAGATTCTTATTTCTTATCAGTGGACATGTCCACAAATGGCAATAATAGAGTTTCTGACATTTCTGGATCTTCTGGAATTAGTAGTAGTCCTGCATTAAGTTTTAATAGTAATAAAATAGTTGGTGGTAATAATGCTCATGGATCTAGAAATATTATATTTGGTGCTGTGGTACCATCATTTGCAATATTCAATCCAGGTTCTACGACATCTTCTAACACAACAATAAGAACAGTTACTGCACGTAGTGTAGGTGGATTAGAAGTTCCATTTTTAGATGCAGGATTCACTAACGTGACAAATAATGAATATAACTCATTACCCACACCAAGACTAGTTGCATCTAAGTTGAATGAAGATACTTATCTTACAAATTTACCTAGAAATAAATCTTTAACTGTAAATGTATCTTTAAATAATGGTGGGACATCAGCACTATCACCTGTGATACGTACTGATACGTCCTTTGTTGAATTAATAAATCATCGTTTAAACAATCCTGTTGGATTTGATAATTACGCAACAAGTAAATCTGTAAATTCAATATTAGATGATCCCCATTCAGCATCATATGTAACAAATCTAGTAAATTTATCAAAACCTGCATCATCATTAAAAGTTTTATTATCTGCTTACAGAGATGAAAGTGCCGATTTCAGACTTCTTTATTCATTAATAAGAGTAGATTCTGATAATGTTGATCAAGAATTTGAACTATTTCCTGGTTTCAAAAACTTAGTTGACACTACTGAAGATGGTTTTGGAGATTTAGTTGTTGATCCATCAAAAAATGATGGTAGACCCGATTCTTTTGTTCCTGCAAGTTTAGATAATGAATTTTTAGAATATCAATTTACTGCTGAAAACTTAGATTTATTTACAGGGTTTGTAATTAAAATTGTCATGTCTGGTACCAATCAGGCAAGACCTCCAAGATTTAAAGATTTTAGAACAATTGCTATCCGATGATAAAAGTAGAGGGACACAAAAATTTGTATCGTGATGAAAAATCAGGTGCAATAATAAATTGCGATCATAACGCATATGATAATTATGTCAGGAGTCTGAAAGTTAATGAAAAAAAGACTAATGAAATTGAACAAATGAAAAATGATATTCAAGATATCAAGGATGCTCTTAAAGAATTGAAGGAGGGGATTAACTTAGTCATAAATAGTAAATAATAGTATTGTAAAATAGATGGCTGTATATGTTTCAAATATTGTAATTAACTCAGGGACTACTTTTTCTGAAACTTTTACATTAGAATCTGCCACAACAAATTCTCAATTTGATTTGACTGGATATACAGGAGCAGCACAAATGAGAAAACATGCTGGTAGTTCAACAGCAATAGATTTTACTGTTGATATATCAGACCCTCGTACAAGTGGACAACTTATTATTAGTTTAACTGCAACTCAGACAGCGGCTATTAAATCTGGTCGTTATGTTTATGACATAGTTATCACAAAGGGTGACAATAAACAAACGGTCGTTGAAGGGAACGTGTTAGTTAGAGAAGGAGTCACACGTTAATGGCAAATATCAAAGTTCGTGTTGGACAAAAAAATGCGGTGAAGGTAATTGCTGCTGCCTCTGGTGGCGCAATATCTGCTGATGAAGCAAGGAGAGTAGTTGGAGGTATTGCCTCAGTATCACAACTCTCTGTTGGTGAAGTCGCTGGAATGTCTGGTGTCTCCACATTCTTTGGTGTATCTAATTTTCAAAAAGGACTTGTCGTTAATGCAGGTGTCTCTACATTTACTGGTTTAACAACAACTTTTGGTGATTTATTTGTAGGTGGTAATTTAAATGTCGCAGGAATTGGTACTTTTGGTGTAGGTACTTTAACTCTTGATGGCGATAATGATATAATAAACGTAGGAACCGGTGTAACAATAGGTAGTGCAGAGGGTATATTTACACCATCATTATCAATATCTGGTATTTTAACCGCTAATTCTTTAAATATAACAGGTGTTTCAACTTTAACAGGAATAGTTACCACGGGAACTGATTTATTTGTTGGTGGTGATTTATTTGTACAGGATGATTTAGTTTTTGATGAGTTAATTGCAAGAAATGCATCTCTTAGTGGATTTCTTAGTGTTACAGGAGTTTCTACACTAACTGGAATTGTGACAACAGGCACTGATCTTTTTGTAGGAAGAAATTTAATAATACCAAAAAATAGTCAATCAGAATCACTAAATATTACAGGAGTATCAACATTTGTTGGAATAGGAACATTTGAAAATAATTTATTTGTTGCGAATACTTTAACAGCGGGATTAATTGATGGAGGTGCGTTTTAATGGCAAAACCAAGCAGTAGGCAAGAGTTGATAGATTACTCTCTAAGGAGGTTAGGTGCCCCTGTATTGGAAATAAATGTTGATGATGACCAAATAGATGATTTGGTAGATGACGCATTACAGATTTTCAATGAACGTCATTTTGATGGTGTTGAGAGAATGTATTTAAAATACAAATTTACTCAAGATGACATTGATAGAGGGAGAGCAACTAGTGAGGGTGGAAGTGGAAACACATTGGGAATAGTAACAACGACAGGAATATCAACAACAGTTAGTGGCATGTCCACGATGACAAATAATTTTTCTGAAACATCAAACTTCATACAAGTTCCAGATTCGGTTATTGGTATAGAAAAAATATTCAAGTTTGATACCAGCACAATATCTGGTGGTATGTTTAGTATAAAATATCAGTTATTCTTAAATGATCTTTATTATTTTAATTCAGTAGAATTGCTCCAATATTCTATGACTAAGACATATCTTGAAGATATAGATTTCTTGTTAACACCAGAAAAACAAGTTAGATTTAACAAAAGACAAAACCGTTTATACTTAGATATTGATTACAATTCACTTGAAGTTGGTGATTTTATTGTTGTGGATTGTCAGAGAATATTAGATCCTGACACATTTACTGGTGTTTATAATGATAGTTTCTTAAAAATATATCTCACTGCTTTAATTAAAATCCAATGGGGACAGAATCTAATGAAATTTAGAGGTGTGAAGTTGGCGGGTGGTATTGAATTAAATGGGAGAGAAATATATGAAGATGGTCTAAGAGATTTAGATGCCATAAGACAGAGAATGCAACTTGAATATGAAACTCCTCCTCTTGATTTTATTGGTTAATGACAAATGGCATTAAATCCCTTCTTTCTACAAGGATCACAAAGTGAACAGCGACTGATTCAAAGTTTAATCAATGAGCAGTTGCAAATTTATGGTGTTGAAGTAATATATCTACCAAGAAAAATCTTATCCAAAGATGAAATATTAACTGAGGTTCAATCTTCAACTTTTAATGATAATTATGCAATAGAAGCGTACATCAACACTTATGATGGATATTCTGGTGCTGGTGATATCATGACTAAGTTTGGAGTTAGTCTTAAAGATGAGTTGACAGTCACTATATCAAAAGAAAGATTTGAGGATTTTATTAGTTCATTTTTAGCAGATTTGCCTGAATCTGAAAGAGAAGTTGCGACAAGACCATGCGAAGGAGATTTAATATTTTTTCCACTAGGTCAAAGAATATTTGAAATAAAATTTGTAGAACATGAACAACCTTTTTATCAATTAGGTAAAAATTATGTTTATCAATTAAAGTGTGAATTATTTGAACTTGAGGATGAACTTAGTACTATTTCAGGAGATGCAATAGAAACAATTACGCAAGAAGTTGATGATGAAATGAGTAATTTTGGATATATCACAAGTTTACGTATGGTATCATCTGGTTCAACATCAGTTTTAGGTATTACCACTACATCAGGTTATATAAGAAAAATTGTTCTAACTAACGATGGGTTTGGATATACTAAGGTACCAACTGTCGCAATAACAACAGCACCAGCAGGTGGAGTAGATGCAACAGCAGTCGCAATAACAACATCTGTTGCAAATATATTTTCAGTTAAGGAAATATTACTTATTAATCCAGGTAGTGGATATACCGTTGCACCAACAATCACAATTCAAAGTATAACCGAAACAATATCTGGTATAGGATCCACATCATACGGTGTTGGTGCAGCTGCCACATCAATTTTAGTCACTGGATCTGCTGGTATTGGAACCGTTAATGTTGCAAGTAAAGGAGCAGGATACGTCACAACACCAACTGTTACATTTGGCACACCAACTTCGGGTATAGGAACTGCAATAGGAGTTGTTCAACTTGATGATTCAAATAATAATGTAGATAGGGTCTTATTATCAGATGCTGGTATTGGTTACACTGTTGGAACTGCAAATGCAACGGTATCTGCACCATCTGTAATTTCAGCAGATAGAACATATAATTTTGGAGAACTGGTTACTGGATCAATATCAGGTGCCAAGGGAAGAGTTAAGAAGTGGGATTTTGATGATAAAATTCTTAATCTTGGTGCAACAGATAAAGATTTCATAGCAGGTGATATTGCTATTGGTTCCTCCTCGAATGCAAGATACGCAGTAGATCGTATATTATCTGACGAATTTAATGATAAATATGATAAAGGAACTGAAATTGAATCTGTCGCGGATGACATCATTGATTTTTCTGAAGGCAACCCATTTGGTACATTTTAATGTTAGGCACTTATTACTACCATGAAATTATAAGAAAGACGATAATATCGTTTGGTACTTTGTTTAATGAAATTTTTATCAGACATGATGGTTCTGATGGTAGTACTTTTAGTGAAATGAAGGTTCCCCTAGCATACGGTCCTTCACAAAAATTCTTAGCAAGATTGGAACAACAGGCAGATTTAAATAAACCTGTTGCAATAACATTACCTAGAATGTCATTTGAAATGACTACAGTTCAATATGATTCAACAAGAAAACTTGGAGTTACACAAACATTTAAGGCATCGGATGGTTCAAAATTAAAAAAAGTTTTTATGCCAGTGCCATATAATATTGGTTTTGAATTAAATATCTTGACCAAATTAAATGATGATGCGTTACAAATTATAGAACAAATATTACCATATTTTCAACCCTCTTTTAATTTAACAGTCGATTTAGTTAGTGCGATAGGAGAAAAAAGAGATATACCGATAGTATTAGAATCAATTAATTTTCAAGATGATTATGAAGGAGATTTTTCAACTAGACGAGCATTAATTTATACTCTAGGATTTACAGCAAAAACATATTTATTTGGTCCTGTACCATCATCAACATCAGGTATTATCAAGAAAGTTCAAGTTGATATTGCTGCTGATACAAACACAACAACCGCTAAACGTGAGATGAGATACACTGTCACACCAGATCCAATAACGGCAGGTCCTGATGATGACTTTGGATTTAGTGAAACAACATCATTCTTCTCAGATGGTAAAAAGTATAGTCCAACACAACAGAAGGATGTATAATTATGGATAATCAAAACTCAGAAAACAAAATTGTGAATGTGGATGCAACTCCTGTTAGTAAAAGTCAATTGCAAAAGGTGGAGGATGTAGAAAAAGATTATTCATATACGAGAGGTAATTTATATTCATTGATTGAGAAGGGTCAGGAAGCAATTAATGGTATTATGGAGGTTGCTGGCGAAACAGCAAGTCCAAGAGCTTATGAAGTTGCGGGACAACTTATAAAATCAGTAGCAGACACAACTGATAAATTAGTAGATTTGCAAAAAAAGGTAAAGGATTTAGATGAGGATAATCCAAAAACACCAAATAGTGTAACTAATAATGCATTATTTGTAGGGTCAACATCCGAATTATCTAAAATGCTCAAAAAGGGTTT
>MDTD01084651.1_pt1 | contig 12312 bp, 7 predicted proteins | sample 811221 | NCBI WGS metagenome assembly MDTD01 (sample SAMN05326646, study PRJNA326480) | marine metagenome | isolation source: seawater | place: Pacific Ocean: South West | collected 2011 | reverse complement strand
GTGGCGCTGTTCCGCTACGCCAAGGACAAGAAAATGCCCCAAATCTACCAGGACCAAGGCATGACCGTCTACACCTTTGGCAACGCTCAAACCGTCTGAATCGCCGTCCAATAACGCCGTACTTTAGGCTATCGCGTTGAGCAATTGAGGGGTTAGTCAGCGGATTCGACTTCGATGTTCCAGCCGGATTTGCCTTTCCGTTTGATCTTCAAAACCTTGACATCCATGGCTTCACCCACGCGGTACAGACCGTCGCGCATGGTCCATTCCATCGCTTCCATGTTTTGCTTTCGATAGAGGCCGCTGTTGTCTTTGTCAAGCGTGAAGAAAATCCCGTGCTGTTCGTGAATTCCTGACACGGTTGCTGCTCGAATGATATCTCCACGACGGTAAGGGGGCTGGTTCGAATGTTCTGTCTTGGATTGCGGGGGATCATTTCCCGCTTCAACCTCCATGAGAACCGTGTTCTCCCAATCGGGGAAGTTCGAGTAACCGAAGGTCAAGGAGGCGAGGTGGTCGATGCTGAACCCAGTGTTTTTCGCACCGGCGCCGACCATCTCAACCACCTCATCAAACGCTACGTCAACCGTGGAGGTTTGTCCGTTCCAGCCAGTTGTTTTAGCAACAAACTTTGGCCCAAAGAGCACGGTGGTTAACCAACCCCGTTGATTGGAGAACGACATGCGACGGTGGGCTTTCCGCCAACCTTCGATGGCTGGCGAGGTCCGGAAGTCGCCCTCGAGTGTTGCGCCGTTGTTGGCTTCGAGTTCATCCCATGTCCCACAACGAGCAAAAAATTCCTGGACAGCGTTCATCTGTGCGTCGTTCATCTTCGCACCGTCACCCAACGGTCGGTTGAGGACAGCGAGGAGTTCGTCCGTTGTTTTGGCGACATGGGCATCGAGCAAACGACCGCCGGTTGATACCGAATCTTCCACCTCACCCCTTCCCTGGAACAGGAGAACGGAGTGAATTTCTGCATCCCCCAAACGAATGCCGGTGAGGTGCATGGAGTCTTTGAGGCGTTTACTGGCGTCGTCAAGTTTGGCAAAGGTCCAACCGCGGGATTGTCCGTTTTGATGGAGAACGCCATCATCATTCATGGAGATGACTCCGTTGAAATTTTTCACTTCGATGAGGACCAAGCGGTCCTGCATAACGGCGATCAGGTCCACTTCACGCCGGCTTTTTCCACCCTCAATTTTGGTCAGCCGAACAGCGTGGTGAACCTTGAGGACACCCGGTGCTTTGCGCAGGCGCTTGGCGACCTTCAACTCTGCCTTGGTCGCCGCCCGTTTGGCATGGTCCACCTTGGGGAGCTGTTGTTTGTCCAGCGAGGAAAGCCAGCGGTAATTTGCCAGCCACCCCATGGCAGTGATGAACGGTTGACCCTACTTCAAGCATCGGACGGTGGGTTGGATGGTCTGTCTTGGACGGTCCATCGCCAGATGGCGTACGAAAGGCCCATCATGCCGAGTTGGGCGACCAGGCGGAGCACGTGCCAGTGGTGGGCGTAGGTTTTCCCGTCGAGCGGGATGTTGTTCACCCACATGTTGAGGTTGGCCGAATAGATGCCAATGAGAAAAACCATGCTGGCCAGTCCAGCATAGCGCCGGGTCCACGGCAAAATGAGGCCGACGCCGATGGCGATTTCCATGACGCCGGTGATGAGCACCCAAATGGTTGGGTCGCCCAACACGGCTGGAACGATGGGTTCGAACCAGGCGGTGTTGGTGAAGTGCTGGATACCAACGTTCAGGTACATCAAACCGAACACAAAGCCGGCAGTGGCCAAGACCCTGCGTCGCATATTTTTCCCTCATGACTTCACAAGTCAAAGTTTGCATGAGACCAAGCAGGAAATCGGACAAACTGCACCTTAGCTCAGGTTTGGGTGTGTTGAAAGGTTAATTACATTCAGTTGGTTTTGTTCTTTTATGGGCGCTCATGTAGTGGATGTTGTCCTTCAACCCATTGGCCGTACACCAGGCGTGCTTGAGCCACCTCTTGCAAAATACAAACCCCAAATCGTCGTCCTGCTCACCAGCCATCAGGAATATGCCGACATAACGGTACAGCACATCGAACACACCTGGCGCCGCCACGTAGGCCGCCTCCCTCACGTCATCGTCAAAATCGTAGAGACGCCGTGGACCGCTGATGCCGTCGACCGATACATGACGGCGTTTGACGAAGCCGTCGATGAAGTTCTAGGCCTTGAGATGACACAAAACGCAACCATCCAGTGGCATGTAGGGACAGCAGGAGGAACCAACCTGATGGCCATCGGCTCAGCGTTGAGTGCGTTTACCCACCGTTTCCCAGTTTTTGGGTCGCTTGATCAGGCCCACAATCCGACCTTACGCACTGAAGAACTTGCGATTGATATTGATTTATTCATGAATTTGGGGCCGGGCTTCAAGGCGCTACAAAAACCAAGAACGATGCGAATCATGAGGTACATCCTCTCCCACGGGCCCGTGGGTTCATCCGACATCATCAAATTCATTGAGGGCACGAAACAAAATGAGTCAGCAGGCCGGAAACCGCTGGTTGATGCATGCCTTATTGTCAAGGATAAGGCCGGCTTCTGGGTACCAACGAATCTTGGTCGTGCTCTGATGGCCATGATGTCCTTCGAAGAAGAATGATGTCGGTTTACTGAACATCATGTCAACCAAAATTCCTCTTCACTTCCTGTGGACTTTGGTTGACTGTGGCAGTTGTCCACTTTTGTGCTTATGGAGGTAAACTTGCTATGTCCCAATCATGGCAAAGAAGAACACCGCTGCAACCGAGAACGAAATCGAGCGCTTTCATTCGTGGCTCGCAACCGAAGACCCTCTCAGCATTGCAACGCACGTGTACGTGGATGCAGATGCTGCATTCTCTGCAGCCTTGCTCTCGGTCCTCAAGCCAAAGGCCCAAGTTGTCTTTGTTTCAGCGGACAGTGTGATCGAGGATGCTCGAACTCTGGGTGTTGACCTTTCCAACGGTGAGCGAACCATCAAAGGAATGAATGTGGGCAGTGCTTTTGGCCTGCTTGTCTTGGGGATGAAATCCATTGACCTACCCGTTTACCGAGCCCTCCGTTCTTGGGCATCCCAACTGAATCTAACCGACGCAGGGAAGGGTTGCAGGGACGCCGTGGTCTTGGCAGAGCTCGTGAAGGCCTGGCGTTCACTTGGAATGGGAGATAAGGGCTGTTTCGAGCGTGCAAAGGAATTGATCGAAGGAAAAATCAAAACTGAACGTTCCAACTTGAAGCAAAAAAAATTGGCAGATGAAGTCGAAATCAAAAACGGAGTCGCCGTCATTTCAAACGGTGCGAAAATTCGCGGCGCACATGTCTTCAACCGAGGTGCAAAGGTGTTGATTCGAGAATCGGAAGTCGGGCACAGCATCATGATTTCAAAAGAAATGAGTCGGAAAGGGATCAAACTGAGTGAACTCTCTCCACTCCTCGAGCCAAAGGGCTGGTTCATCCACCCAGAGGGTTTTCTCGCCTGTTATGGGAGCGTCAAAGCACCAAAGGATTTCCGTGAGTCAGGCTTTGAAATCAATGAAATTGAATCCTTTATTACAAGTTGGCTCTTGTCTCATGTTAAGTCGGGCAGCATCAAGGTACAGTGACCTCGACGAAAACCATACGAATTTTAGTTGATTGATACCAAGGAGAACAGATACAATGGCCGCCGATTCGTTTGGAGATTTTACATGTTATTTCCGTGGTGCATTCTTCGGGAGAGACGCTGGTTCTACCGAAACGACCCTTCGCAACGGGGAAACGAAGACGTTTTCTTGGCGGGCAGCATCAGGACTGACGCAATGGGTGGCGAACAATTTCGAAGTGCTCGATCTTGGTTCCAAGCCTCCCACAGAAGGCCGTAAGGTGGATGCGGGTAACCGTCCGAAGTGGACTCCCCTTGCTTACGCCTATCTGGAACGACTCTTCGGTGGATCTTCCAACCGGACCTATGTCCTTCGAAGAAGCATGGAGTTCAGACAGAAGGACCAATGGGAGCTTTTTCCAGACCCTGACGAGGCCAAACAGTTGAATTTGGTTGGCATGAAAGGTGACGTCCCAGTTGCCGTCGTCTCCATCGATGTCAATCCGAAGGACCCTGATGACCAGCGATTGATGTTTGATACCGTCCACTTCAAGGTCATCCAAAAGGTTGATTCGAACGACGTTGAATTCCGCGGTGGCATTACGGCAGAGGATCGTGACGATTACGAAATCTGGGATTTGGAATCCGTTCCAGTTGAACTCCCCGCCACCATGCGAGGGATGAAGAGCACCAAGAAAGCTGTCAACAATCGTTTGGCGGATTGGAGCGAATACCTCGATGCCATGTACAACGCCAATCGAAACAACGAATGGGGCGCGCAAATCCTGTCGGTTGACGCACCAACACGAGACCTCCCCGAGTACGTGCTCAAACTTCGCTGCACGAAGAAAACCTACAATCAGATCAGCAGCCGTCGGAATCGTGGCGGACGATTGTACAGCATCACCAGCGATCACTCTGAGAGTGAGAGCGAATGGAAGCGTAAGGAAGATTCACAGAATCACAACGCCACGCGAGGCGACACCCAAGATGCTGGAAAGTACCTCAAAGTGCGTGGCCAGCCCCAAAAAAGCAAGGATGGCATGGTTGAGTTTTTCCTTCGTGTTCAGCCTCCGGTCGAAGACAACCCCTCCATCGGCCTCAAGGAAGATGCCGTCGGCTGCTTCCTCATCAACGATGTCTCTCGAGATCTGATTCAAATTGACCGTCAGCGGAAAGGCATTGAACGCCTCCAAGAGCTTGAAGCGGACAACAACGTTCACGACTGGCTCTTTGACATCAACAAAGCAGCCAAAAATCCACGAAATCTTCCACCGCTGGAACACGAACCGCTCAGCCCCATGAACGAAGAACAAGAACGAGCGGTCCGTGGTGCTCTGGCGGCACCGGATGTGTTCTTGATTCAAGGGCCACCGGGCACGGGGAAGACCACCGTCATCGCCGAGATCATCAATCAAGCCACGGAAAGCGGAGAACGTGTGCTGCTGGCAAGTCAATCCAACCTTGCCGTTGACAACGCACTGGGTCGATTTGCCAACACGCCCAACATCCGGCCCATTCGCCGCTATGCCCAGAGTGCCGAGGTCGACCCCGAAGCTGAAAAGTTCCTCGAAGGCAATGTCATCAAGGATTTCTTCATTCCCTCCATCCGGCAACACTGTGAAATTGAGCAAGCCGAATCCGAGCACCTTCTGGCCGCCAAGCAGGCCATCGTAAAGGCCCAACAAGCCCTACCGTTGGCCATCGTTGAAATTGAAAACGAAGCAAATAATCTCAAGTCTCTTGAAACGGAAAAGGAACGGCTTACTTTGAATCTTGAGGACCAGAACCTAAACCGGAGGAAACACGCCCGCCAATTGTCGGCCTTGAACGCCATTGAAACCCACCTCAACCAGAACACGCTTGATGGCATCACTGAAGACCTTACCAACGCTGGAGGTTTGGACCATTATCAGTTTGCTGAGCATCAGCGAGTTGATCGCATCCGAGCAGAAGACGAGGTAAAGGAAAAAATCGTGACGTTGTTGGCTGAACCTCCTTCTTCTGCACCTGTATCTCCTACCATTCTACGTCTGGAGGCGGAGAAGAACGAAGCTTTGGAAGAGGAGAATTACCTTCGAGCACAGGAAATCAAACTGGAACTTGAAGAAGAACGGCAAAAAGCCCCTGACTCTGGAACCAATTGGATTTCATGGACGAGGCAACTGGGCCGCCTCAATGGACGCCTTCAAGAACCGTATCCGGCTATTGTTGATTTGACCCAGGAACTCAGCGAACCAAAGAATATCAAGGAATTGATTGAGCAGATTCGTGATGAACTTGTTGAGATTACGAAAGATCTCCTACACACCACAGGCCAAACCGCCTCGACAATTGAGGGACTCGTTGACCTGGTTCAACGGCACATCCAGGAAGCAACCAGCATCTCAAACAACCAAGAGCAAGGATTCACTGTTCTTCAGGAATCCCTGGAAAAAAACCGTGAGGCAACTGAACGAAGTAATCGCAAACACGCCGATGCGATTCAGCAGTGCCGGGCTCTTCTTGATGACCTTCCTGCTGAAGTTTCAGGGGGTGCTTCTCCCGAGTCTGGTGTCGATCTTAAGGCACTGAATCTTCGCGCTGAGGCATGGATGCACGACCACAACAAAAGCATCGACGATGATTCAGTGTGGCGTAACATTCGCCGTGATTGGCTCGAAGATTTGGAGAACCCAGAGGCATCAACGCTTCAAGACCTGGAAACGATGTACACCCAAATGGTGAACGTTGAAGGGGTAACCACATCGTTTGCTGGAAAGTTTGCTTGGTACAACCAGCACCTCAAAGCACCTTTTGACATCGTCATCATTGACGAAATCAGCAAGGCCACGCCACCGGAGATTCTCCTTCCCATTCTCCTCGGAAAGAAGGCCATCTTGGTCGGCGACCACCGACAATTGCCTCCGACCTTCAAAGACCCAACATCAAGAAGCCGAGAAGAAGTTCAGGCCGACGAAATCGAAGACGAGCGGTTCTCACGTGGGGGTAAATTCGAACGAATGGTGACGGCCGCTCTCTTTGCAGAATACTTCAAGGAAGCGCACGATTCGCTCAAGGTCACCCTGCTGAAACAGTACCGAATGCACCGCGAAATCATGAAATCCACCAACGAATTTTACGAAGGAAAACTGGAATGCGGCCTCCCTGACGAAGACCAACTGCGATTCAAGCAACACGGTTTTCACCTCCGAAAGAAGGATTCAGGAGGTACGTTCATGCTCGAAGGCTCTGACTTGATCACGCCCGACCAACACCTTGTTTGGGTGGACTCAACCTTTGACCGCGATGGGAAATACTGCCAGGAAACTCGACCGGAAACAACCACTTCCCGCCGAAACGAGCGAGAGGTCCACCTTGCCAAGTACATGCTGGATGAGTTTGAAGAACAAATTGCAGCCAGAAAGAAAAAGTTGGATCCGGCAGCCTGGCCAAACGACGCCATGCTGCGCCACCTCGACCACGAACACCGCCTCCCCGTTGGCTTCATCACGTTTTACGCCGACCAGAAGCGAGCGTTCAGAGAGATTGCAAACGAGGGCGATTCATGGGCTTCCATGCGAAACCGCTGGCCGAACCTCAGCGTGAGGGCCGACACGGTGGATAAGTTCCAAGGCGGAGAACGCCCCGTGGTGTTCGTCAGCATGGTCACCTCACCTCAAATCAAAGAAAAAGGGGAAAAAGAAGCCTTTGAAGCAAAGGTCGCCGGATACAGTCACAATCCAAAGAAGGTGGCCAAACAACGCGGTTTCAAAAACGGCGGCATCCCGACGACTCGAACGTCGTTTGTGCGCTCCCCCGAGCGAATCAACGTCGCTTTCTCTCGAGCACAAAACCTCCTCATTATCTTGGGCAACCGGTTTACGCTTGAACAGGTCAAGGATGTTCGGATCGAACGAGACGACGGGACCGTCGTTGAGAAGCCGATGTACAAAAACATCCAACGAACAATTGGAACAGGAGGGATGATCGATGGTCGTGCAATGCTCTGAAGACGCCAAGGCTGCTTTGAATCACATCGCTTTCCGAAAGAAAGCCGGAAGTTCACCCGTCCACACCATCGAGGCTGTTTGGCCTATGCAGCGTTGCCCCGTGCAAGCTCAGTTGTCGCGCGAACGACCCCTCTCTCTGCTTGAGAAATACACACTACGTGCGTTCAACGAAATCCCTGGTGTCTCTGCTGCAGAAATTGCGATGAAACTCGGGCTCAAGGAGCCTGAATTGATTCAAGAAACCCTTGATTCATTGATTCGAGCCGAAGCGATTCAAACCAGTTCAGCAAAGTCCGAAGGCGCAGATACCTCTGAACTTCAAGCAGACCTTGAACGCCTGCAACTTGGACTTGAAACCAATGCTTACCACGGTGCAGTACGACGAAACATGCAGCGAAAAGTTGAGCGCTTGCAGGCTCAAATTGAGCAGCAATCGAACCCCAAACGCATGTCAATGCGCCAGAAAATCGCAGCAGGTTTCCAACGACTTCTCGGTTTTACAGCAAAGGTGACCAGGTCGGGGAGAGAGCAGCTCAGTAAAGGGAAAATTGTGGAACCCACCATGGTACAAGTCTACGATATAGCGCGCTGTTTGGGAACGAACAAACTGATCATGCTGAGAGGAGATGGTAGTGTGGTGTCCGGCCTTCACCTCCAAAGGTTCAGCACGAGCGATTGGGCACCTGTCGGGAAATCCATGAAAAAACCGTCCACGCCAACTGCAAAGGAGGTTCAGCTGGCCTTGCAGGCTGCAGATGGTACGGAACAAGTCAATATCCTACGCCTTGAACAGGTTGGTGACTCCAACCAACTTGAGCAACTCCAAATTTGCATCACGCTTTCGGTATCTCACGAAAACGGAAGTCCAGTGTTTGCCGTGCACCGAAAAGGCTCATCCTTGCAGCGATTGAGTTGGATTGAAGCATACCTCGCCGAAAACCAAGAAGTGGAAGCGCTCTTGTTGAAGCGGTTTGAGGAAGAGATGAAGATCAAGACAAGGGTGCAATCAACAGCCAAGCCTCACAAAATCGAACCGTTGGTCTCTGCGATGGCTCACGTGAAACGAAACATCAGTTCCTCCTCAAAGACCATGCTCTTGCTCAATCAACACGAGGCACTTCTGACTGAAATTTCATCAAAGGATGACTACGATGCCCTGGTCCAAAACCGAACGATTGTCACCTATCCGCAGGGCCTCAAGAACACCAAAGTGGAGCCACAAGACCAGACCAATGCGCTCATCATCTCCATTCCTCCATCGAAAACAAAGGTACCAACACACACCATTGCCAGCCAAGATTTCATGCTCCGGCTGACCAAAGTTACAGTTTTCTCAGAACGCAACAACTTGGAGGTGCGCTTGCCGGTTGTTGTGTTCGATGAAGACCAAGGCAACCAGTTCCTCTCCGAGGCGAACACCTTCCTCCGCAAAGAGGTCAAGGACCCACGAGAGCGCTACTTGTTCACACGTTCAATGCCAGATTTTTCTGCTTGGTTGAAAGAAGAGGTTCTCAATGCAAAGGGCATGAAGAATCTTGCTGCGTGTTATCGCAAGGCGCTTGAACTGGGCCAGGGGTCGACGTTCAACATCTTCCAACTGTTTATGGACGAAGTGTTCACTGAACGCATGGATTTCTTCGAGCCCGACATGATTGGGAGGGTTGCGGAATTCATGCGTATGTTTTCAGACATCCAAGGTGTTGGTGAATCCTGGTCAATGTTTGAGCCAAAACTTCAGCAATCCATCTTTGAAAGTGTTCTTTCCGAGCGCTCAGATCACGTATTGAGCGAAGCATGGAGGGGACACGCCAGCGGAAAAAAACCACTCCCCTGGGAAGATGCAGCACGACTCGAGCACGCATGGGTCGGACACTGCGACAGTACCAAGTTCAATGCATCACGCTTTTTTGAAGAGACGGTCCTCGAATTGGCCGGCTCAAAAGACATGACGACCGAAAACGTTGCAAAAGCCCTCACAGCCCTGAAGAAGAAGGGCGTCTTGTCCAGTGACCTCTTTTTGCGAGCCGACCAGGTTCGCAGGGAGCGGAATCACTTCACGCACACTGCAGAGTTGAAAGCGGACCTCGAGTATACCCTCCGTCTCATTTCCGTGATGCGAGAGGTCGCTGCGCTCGGCCAAGCCCCTACTCAAGGTCCTTGGAAGAAGGAGGAAGGGACGGAATGGAGTTCTGCGCTCACCGTTTCCGAATCGGAAGCCTACGTCAAGAAAGCCTCCAATTTGTTGAAGGAAAACGGGGACCAAACCTCCAACGGGAATGTATGGGTTGGCTCCTTGATGCAATCGTTGCCCCCAACGATTGATGAAATCCCCCTCGGATTGATGGAACAGCTCATTGCAGCGCCAAAACTGACGAGGGGCTACCAGTTCACGGATGTTCTCACCCGATTGGTCGAGAGTGGGCTGAAGACATGGATGAAGAATCTCCCTCCCTCCGAGAATTTCGAACTCCCCGAGTCCGTGCGTTCCCTCATGTCCCTGCTCGACCAAGCTGGCATGGAAAGGGAACTCGCCAACTTGAAGGAATCCTACCTCAAGGGCGTCAAACCGTTGACCACCTACAAGGAACTTCAACGTGAACTTGAGCTCCTTAACGGAGGCGATTTGCCATTTACAAAAGAAGACTTCAGCATTCGGTGGAAGCGCTCGGTCAAGGAATCGACGTTCATGGCAACGTTCGAAGATTTGGCCGGCGTCACGCCAACTCAATTTGATCTCATCACGAGAAATGTCAAGACAGATTTGGTTGCAAGAGCCGTGCGCACCGAATTGAAAGACATCAACGACGGTGATGTCAAGGGCGTCAAATCCCTCTGCGATAAACTCCAAGCCTTTGCGGGCGAGGGGCAACCATGGTACACCATTGTCAAGGAGAAAGACGGTTTCATGGCTTCAGAGATGGACAGCAAAATCCGTGCAGGTGGAGATCCGGTGAAACTTGGTCCAATCGTTGAGAGCCTGATGCCATTCGTAGATGCTGAGCTCTTCCCGAAGATGAACGGTCGATTTGAAACGATTATTCAGCGGGGCAGGAAGAAAGCCAAGAAGCAACAGGAGGATGCGAAATGAGCTCAAGAGGAACCGTGCCCGCCTGGGTCATTGAAAAACAGCAAAAGCAAATTGCTCTCAAGCGAGAGGCGGAGCGAAAAAAACTGGTTCGCCAGCAGATTGCAAAAGTCGCGACCGCTGTTCGTGTTCACATGGCTGCGTTGAACAACGAAGAAGTGAACACGTGGGCCAAAGAAGAGATTGAATTTGTTCAACATACCGTGGATTCAACGGTCTCCATCGCCGAGGCGGACGTTGATTTTGTGTTGAAACGTCTTCACAAATCGAAAGCCATTCTTGAACAGGTTCAATCCCTTGCGGAGAACAGAGAACGTGAACATCAGCGGAAAGTAGAGGTCAAACATACAGCCTACAACGCTGCCGTTGAATCCGTGAAGTACATCCGACTTGAGTTGACGCAAACCTCCTCCGAACAGGAGCATGAACGCTTGATGAACGATCTTCTCGACGTAAACGACAGACTTGAGCATGCCACTGTTGAAGAGGTCACGGAAGCCGTTGAGACCATTGAAGCCGAAGCAGTTCGATTGCGGGAACGAGATCATGAAGCGGCTGTTGACGAAGAACTCCGTCGCCACATCATCTCGTCAGTGGTCAAGGCGATGAGTGAACTTGGCTTTGTCGTCGGCAAACCAAAATTGCTGCGTGAATCGGGGAACGTCGCCGTTGTTGGCACGCTTTCGTCAGGCAGAACCATTCGATTCGACGTGCGTGCGTCCGGCGAAATGGAATTTGACATGGACGGTTTCAAGGACCGAACATGCTCTGATTCACTGGACGAAGTCTTGCTCTTGATGGAAGAACGATTTGGTGTAGAATCGGGCCCTGTTCAACACAACTGGAAAAATCCGGATAGAATTTCAAAGGGGAGCAAGGGCTTTCCAACGGGCGGCAACACTCGAACCATGGGAGGGAGAGGACAATGATGGAATGGAAACGAACGGTGCGCCGAGAGGCTGGATTCCGACGATGCTTGATTCTGTATGGAAACGTTCGTGACGTTTGGCAAAGCGCAGACGGTCGTACGCTGCGCCTTGCAGAGGCTGTTCGTGAACAGCTTCAGGACATGTTCACCGTTCAGGGGACCTGGGACCGCATCGACGGACTCTCATTCCCAACCTCTTCACAGCTTTCCACATTCAACGATTTGGTCCAAGGAAGCTCGCTTGTTGAGGAAGACGGTGATGATTACGACATTGATTTCGGCGATGAAACCCAAAACGATGGAGGGGCCGCAGCAGGGGCCTACACCGATCCCAACCAGGCGTTCCAAGCCATGCGAACGGTGCTTACAGCGAACACGAATCAGCGATCCATGTTCATCGTGGATTGGTCTGAGAATCTCATCACCACGCCTAATCAGCAAGACGCTGAAGAACGGGAGCAACTCACAAACCTCTCAAAGGCCATTGCTGAACCCAACGATTTCCAAATGAGTTCGACAGCGTTCAACCATCCAACGGGTTTGTTGGTGGTGATTACGCCAACACTCGGGGCACTCCCCCCGAAGTTCTACAACCACGACAGCCGTGTGAAAATCATCAACATCCCCACGCCTGGTCTGGCTGAACGACGTCATGTTTTGAGCATGATGACCAACGATTTCATTGTCAAAGACGAC